>Ga0156298_1011_pt1 | contig 23995 bp, 22 predicted proteins | sample RifCSPlowO2_12_FD_107946 | JGI IMG/M metagenome (GOLD analysis project Ga0156298, IMG submission 107946) | Gammaproteobacteria bacterium RIFCSPLOWO2_12_FULL_52_10
AACTAGCTCTATCCGTTCGTCCTCATCGAGCGCTTGCCACGCCTCTGGATCTGGCGGCATCAAAGGGTCATAGCACTGCATGTCGATTGAGCAATTGAGAATAACTTGGTGTTAAGTAGTCCTTAAAGGACGGCGTAATTCTTCAATATATTTATGCGTCAAGGACGCACTTACTGGGTATTAAAATGGTAAAGCGCGTCTCTGTCGTTTTGGGTCATGTTGAAAGTTTACTCGCGTGGGCACCAACAACGTGCCCACCCTACCATGGCTACAAGTTAATAGTGTAAAAACTACTTTATAGCCGGCCGTAGAGTTTGTTCAGATGCCGAAGCTTATGCGGCAGATCGGATGACAGCCACTCCCAACTGAAACGCCACAACCAGTTACCGGTGCTGGTCCCGGGGATATTCATACGATGCGAACCATCCAGGCCGAGCAGATCCTGCATCGGCAGTATCGCGGTCCGGCACACCGATTGCAGCGCCGTGTTAATCAGCGGCCAGGGCATGGGTTCCGTCGGGTATTGCAGGTATTCATGCACTCGCTTCTGCCGTGCGTCAGTCAGGCTGTAATACCAACCCAGTACGGTATTGTTATCATGGGTACCGGTATAGACCACGCTGTTCCTGATATGATTATGCGGCAGGTACGGATTGCGCTCATCGCTGTCGAAGGCGAATAACAGCACCTTCATCCCCGGCAGATCGAAATCGTCGCGCAGTGCTTCGACTTCCGGGGATATGATGCCCAGATCTTCGGCGATGAGCGGCAGGTCACCGAATTCGGCCCGCAGCACATTGAACAGTTCGCGCCCCGGTACCGGCTGCCAATGCCCGTGTTCAGCCGTCGGCGAACGGGCGTCGATTTCCCACAGACCCACGAACCCCCGGAAATGATCGATCCGCACCATATCGAACAGTTGCAATTGAGCGCGCAGCCGCTCGATCCACCAGTGGTAGCCGGTGTCAGCGAAGCGACGCCATTCATACAAAGGGTTACCCCAGCGTTGGCCGGTAGCGGAGAAATAATCCGGCGGGACGCCGGCCACGACAACGGGTTGACCGGCTGCATCGAGCTTGAAATATTCCGGATGGGCCCAGACATCAACACTGTCATGCGCAACCAGAATGGGCATATCGCCGAGCAGTAACACACCTCGGGCATGGGCCGCCTTGAGCAGGTCCTGCCATTGACTGAAAAACACATACTGCTCGAAGCGGCAGACCTCCAGTGACTCGTCCTGCTCGACCCGCAACCTGCCGAGAGCTGCCGCTTCCCGGTCGCGCAGTGGTTGCGACCACTGCCACCAGGGTGAGTTGCCATGCAGAGACTTGATCACCGAATACAACACATAGTCATCCAGCCAGGCGGATTGCTCGCGCACGAAGGCCTGATACGCAGCCTGTTCCGTTGCCGGCGCCCGTTGCTGAAAGCCGCGGCGGGCAGTCCGAAAAATGTCCGTGACATCAACCGTCGGCTGGTGCGCGCCGCTCCCAGGCACGCCTGGCAGCCAGCCCTTGTCAACCAGGCGCTGCCAGCTGATCAGACGCGGTTCCCCGGCATGCAGCGAAGTGCCTTGATAGGGTGATCCGGATTGATCGGTGGAATGTACCGGTAACATCTGCCAGATGGAAAAACCAGATTCCGCCAGAAAGTCCAGAAACCGCACGCCGTCCGCGCCCAAAGCGCCATCGGTTGCGGCCGCTGGCAGCGAGGTTGGGTGCAGCAGAACACCCGCGCGCCGTTGCCGGAAAATTGCGTGGGTGCTGGCCATGGCCCTGATCCCCGGTTATGACGACGTCAGCTACCGGGATTGCCGGGTCTGATAACGCCGCCCAGTGCCGGTGCCCCGGAACCATGGGACATGGTTTGCGACAGGTATTGCGGTGGTTCCTGGCCCAGCATGTGATAAAGATTGGCGATATGGGTACGGAACAAGTGCTCGAAATCGCTGACCGTCGCAGCAGGGTTGTAATCGCCAAACCACCAGAACCAGTCCGAACCTTCACAGACGGCGAGTTGTTCATCGATAAGTTCAAGCTGGTTTGCATTTAATTTGCCCCGGCTTTCGTCATAAACGCGCTTTACATCGCCGAGTACGTCCCAGCCCCGGTTTTTATCCTCGGCGCCGATCCAGGTGGAAAAGGTCCCGTAGACCCAGCTGCCGGCCACAATCCGATCCAGTTTGGCGGACGGTTTTTGCAGTAGCTCCCGATATGTGGTCAGCTGCAGGCGTGGATGTTCAACAATGCGCTGGTACAGGGCGGAGAGAAAATAATAGGCATTCTCGGGATAATATTCCCAGGCGTTTTCGCCATCCATGATGATGGAAACCACGGCGTTCTCCCGATCTTTACAACCATCCGCAATGACGATCAGCCGGTGAATCAAATCAGCCACGGCGTGATCGGCATGCCAGTCAGCATAAGTGAATGCGATGAGATCGGACAGGGTATCATCACGGGCAAATAAGCGGACCCCTGATTCCGGTTCAAGAAAGCCGCGGAAGATGCTATCGCCGTGTTTGCCGCCCGAACCGCCGAGGCTGTTGCGTAGTACATTTTCACCGGTCGCGGCCCAGGCAAAGCCGGCATTGCCGATCGCCTTCAAGGTCGTCACGCTGATGCCGCCCTCCGATGGCCAGCAACCGCTGGGCCGCAGCCCGAAATATTTTTCAAACACCTCCAGGCCGTGTTGCAGATGCCATTTTACCCGATCCTTGCCGCCCGGATAACTCTTCAGCACCGGCAGATGTATATCCGGCATGGCATCCCGCGCATCCTTGAAATGCAACAACAGCGGCAACATCGGATGTGCATAAGGCGACATGGCCAGCTCCACCCGTCCCTGACCGGCCAGGGCAGCGTAGCGCCGTCTGAGTCCGGACAACAGCTCGCCGATCACCTCCAGCAACAGCCGGCGCTGATGCAAGGTGTAACCTGAAGCCTGCTCGATAAGTTTGATGATGCGTGGATCGGTACGCCGCACCGTTTCACCCAGCCAGGCAAGGTGAAACCAGGTAATCAGATCGGCGAGAAACTGATTGCTGAGATAAGCGCTGTAGGACAGGTCCTGTATGATAGGTTGGGCGATTTCGGTCAGCCGCTGATAGGGCTTGAAGCGTTCGATCATACGTTTGCGGTTACTGTGTAAACAGGCCTTCACCAGCGCCACGCGATGTTCGTTATCAGCCGGGAACACCGGGCTGTCGAGCATTGCCAGCAGCGGATCCCGGATCGGCTGATTATTCCGTAGATAACCCTGGATCTGGCGCTCATACTCGTCTAATTGCGCCAGTAGCACCGGACTGAAATTCACCACCGCTCTGGCCGCCGGCACCGCTTCGAGATGCGCCGCCATATCAACATAGTCCTTGATGGCGTGCAGATAGACCCACGGCTGCTGGAATTCATTACGCAGATGGTCCCGGTAATCCGGCTGGTGCATGTGCCAGCACAGGACGATATCCAGTTTCGACTCAGATCCCATAACGAACTTTTTGCCCCAGCATCTCCGGGCAGACCAGAACAATCCCTTCCGGCGTCACGTGAAAATGTTTTCGATCCGCCTCCAGATTCTCGCCGATTACCGTGTTTTCCGGCAAACGGCAATCGCTGTCGATCACGGCATTCGCGATCTGGCAATTGCGTCCGACGACGACGTTCGGTAACAGCACGGAATTCTTGATCACCGAATAGGAATGGACTCGCACATTATTGGACAGCAGGGAATGGCTGATCTTGGATCCGGAAACTATGCAACCGGCAGAGACCATCGAGTCTACCGCCATACCGCGACGATCGTCGTCGTCGAAAACGAATTTCGCGGGCGGCAGTTGCGCCTGATAGGTGCGGATGGGCCAATCCGGATCGTAAAGATTCAGCGGCGGCGTCACGCCGATCAGTTCCAGATTCGCCTGCCAGTAAGCATGGACCGTCCCGACATCGCGCCAGTAACCATAATCGCTGGATTCCACGTCCAGTTGACAGGTATAGACACGATGCTCCTGGTATATAGACGGCAGTATATCCTTACCGAAATCATGACTGGAAGTCGGTGATTGCGCGTCCCGCTCCAGCACACCGAGCAAATTGTCGATGGAAAAAAGATAGATCCCCATGGAAGCCAATGCCATACTCTTATGTCCGTATTTGGGTTTGGCTTTTTTCGGTTTTTCCTCGAAGCCGATAATGCGGCCATCCTCATCCGCTTCGATTATACCGAAATGGCTGGATTCCTTGACTGGAACGCTCACACAACCAACCGTCACATCAGCTTCCTTGCGGAGATGGGCCGCGATCATGACACCATAGTCCATCTTGTAGACATGGTCGCCGGCCAGCACCAGGACGTAAGAGGGCCGATGTTCCTGGATGATATCGAGGTTCTGATAAACCGAGTCAGCCGTGCCCAGGTACCAGGAAGAGGATTCGAAGCGCTCCTGGGCCGGCAATAATTCCACGAATTCGCCGAACTCATCGCGGAAAAACGACCAGGCCCGTTCCACATGCCGGATCAGCGAATGCGCGCGATACTGTGTCAATATGGCGATTTTATGGATACCGGAATTGATGCAATTGGAGAGGGTGAAATCAATGATGCGGTATTTGCCGCCAAACGGTACGGCCGGTTTGCTATGCCGCGCGGTGAGACGATTCAGTCGCGTTCCACGGCCGCCGGCCATCACCACTGCAAGGGTGTCCCGTACCACTCGTTCGACGGAGCGGCGTTCGCGTCTTTTCATATGCCGGGATTCCGGTGCTTGCCTTTAGCCACGGTCGGTCGACCTTCCTGTTTGCTGCATTGTGCTGGCGGATACATAAGGCGAATTTTGTTACATCTGCAAGTATGTTATAAGAATTGGATGAAAGAAGCTATTCTGTTGATGGACATCGGCGGCACGCATACACGTGGCCGTCTTGTCCATGCCCGGGATCATTTACTCGATACTTCCAGTATCATTTCGGAGCGCAGCACCGCGCTTGCGGACAAGCGGAGTTTGCTGGAGTTTATCCAGGCTCTGTTGACGGAATCAGAATATATTGCGACCGCTGCCGTTCTCAGTTTTGCCGGTCCGGTCAAAGCGGCCACTGTTACGATGACTAACTGGCGGCTGCAGGATGCCATCAGTCTCACCGATCTGGAGGCGCTGGGATTGCCGAAAACAAAAACGACCATCATTAATGATATGGAAGCAGCAGCTCTATGCCTGATCGCGTATAAAACCGGCAGGGTCAAACTGGAAGTCAACGAGCTCTACCGGTCTGCCAGTCACCAGCAGAGTCATTTCAACAATGCCATCCTGATAATCCCCGGTACCGGTGTGGGCGTGGCGGGGATCATACTGCCGGAAGACGGCGCCGCGCCGGAGCAGGCGGCGTATGTTTCCTGCGAACTGCAACACACGGCCGCCGCCGGCCTGGGTAGCGCCTATGACGGCGTGATCGAAGTTTTACAGCACCGACTCCATAAAGCCGGCTTGTCATGGGAAGATCTGGTGTCCGGCAAGGGCATGGAAAACATTTATCAAGCCCTGCAGTCCCTGGCTGCAGGAACCGCCGGCGATCAGCAACGCCTGACGGCCGCGACGATTGCCAGCCGGGCGATTGCCGGCACCGATAAAGCTTGCCGCGAGGCCTTGGCCTGTTACTATCATGCGGCCGGCGCGCTGACCCAGGTCGTGGCGCTGGCGTTTCAGCCGTTCGCAGGGATCTACCTGGGCGGCGATACGACAGCTAAAAATATGGCCTTTATCCGGCACAGTTCGTTCGTCGCAAAACTGCAGGATAATGATCTGCGCAGGGACCTGTTACAATCATTCCCGGTGTATCTGATACCGGAGTACATGAACCTGATCGGCACGCAGTATCTGGCCAGCCGCAAGTATCCATAATCCGTCAGATTGATTGCGCAAACGCATGATCTACAAATTATCCGTACTTTCTGACAAATGACTAAAACATCCATCCAGAAAGAAGATATCGAACGCCTCAAAGCGTCCCGGCACCATGATCCAGGGACGGTTCTGGGCAAGCATACGCTGGGCGGCAAGGTCATTGTTCGTTCCTTGTTACCACACGCACGGGAAGCCTGTATCGCCGGTCTGCAGGAACCGATGACCCGTATGCCCGGCACTGATATTTTTGAATACCAGGATACACAGGACACTGTGGCGGATCGCTACTGCATCACCTGGAAAGATCCTCAGGGACGGGAATATCAACATTACGAACCCTATTGTTTCCCGCCCCAGATATCGGACTTTGATCTGCATTTATTCAATGAAGGCCGGCACCAGCTGTGCTATGAATTTCTGGGGGCGCAGCTCCGGACTATTACCGGTGTGGCTGGTGTCCTGTTCGCCACCTGGGCACCTAATGCCGAACGGGTCAGCGTCATCGGCGACTTCAATCACTGGGACGGCCGCTGCCATCCCATGCGCGTGCGTGGTTCCAGCGGTGTCTGGGAACTGTTCATTCCGGGGCTGACCGCCGGCATGAATTACAAGTTTGAAATCCGTGCCAAGGACAGCGGTAATATACGGGTCAAGGCGGATCCCTACGGCCGCCGGTTTGAATTACGGCCGGCAACGGCCAGCATTATCACCGCCGCCAGTGACTATCATTGGCAGGACACAGACTGGCTTACCGCCAGAGCGCAACGGAACAGCCTGCATGCGCCACTATCCGTTTATGAATTGCACCCGGGATCCTGGCGGCGCGGACCAGACGGCAAGTTTCTCAATTTTCGAGAATTGGCGGCGCAATTGGTGCCATACGTGCAGGAACTGGGATTCACTCATATTGAATTAATGCCGATCAGCGAACATCCGCTGGACGCATCATGGGGTTACCAGACTACCGGTTTCTACGCGGTCAGCAGCCGCTTCGGCAGTCCGGATGATTTCCGTTATTTCGTCGATCAATGCCATCAACACGGCATCGGCATCATCCTCGACTGGGTGGCCGGCCATTTCCCCAGGGACGAGCATGCCCTGGCGCGTTATGACGGCACACCACTCTACGAACATGCGGATCCGCGCCGCGGTGAGCACAGGGATTGGGGGACGTTGATTTTCAATTACAGCCGCAACGAAGTCCGCAACTTTCTCATTGCCAACGCGCTGTACTGGATCAGGGAGTTTCATCTGGACGGCTTGCGCGTGGATGCGGTGGCATCCATGTTGTATCTGGATTACTCGCGCCTGCCCGGTGAATGGCTGCCGAATGTACACGGCGGCAATGAAAACCTGGAAGCCATCGATTTCCTGCGCAGCATGAACGAACAGGTGTTAAGCCAGTATCCCGGCGTACTAACCATTGCCGAGGAATCCACGGCCTGGCCCCAGGTGACGCGGCCACCCTGGCTCGGTGGCCTGGGCTTTTCCATGAAATGGAATATGGGCTGGATGCACGATACCCTGAGTTATTTCAGCAAGGATCCCATCCATCGCCATTATCATCACGATAATCTCACCTTCGGACTGTTATATGCATTTCATGAAAATTTCGTCCTGCCTTTCTCCCATGATGAAGTCGTCCACGGCAAGGGTTCGCTGATCAACAAAATGCCGGGGGACGACTGGCAACGCTTCGCCAACCTGCGGCTGCTGTACACCTTTATGTTTACCTATCCCGGCAAGAAACTGCTGTTCATGGGCAGTGAATTCGGCCAATGGCGGGAATGGGATCATGACCGGGGACTGGATTGGTATCTGGCGGGGCAGGCTGGACATGGACAAATAAGCAGCCTGGTGACTGAGCTGAACCGTTTATACAGCAGCCATCCGGAGTTGTATTATCACGATTTTGAGCAGGACGGCTTTGAATGGATCGATTGTCACGACGCCTCGCAATCGGTTTTGAGTTATCTCCGCAAACACGCCGACAGTTTTCTGGTGATTGTCGTCAATTTTACGCCTGTACCACGTCATAACTATCGCCTGGGCGTGCCCCGTAGCGGCTACTACAAGGAACTGTTGAATTCCGATTCCACCTATTTCGGCGGTAGCAACCTGGGTAACGCCAACGGCGTTCAAGCTGAACTCCTGTCCTGGATGGGCAGGCCCTATTCCATCAAACTGGACCTGCCGCCCCTGGCGGGACTGATACTGACATGCCAGATCTGATCGAAACCTGATACCCGACATGAATTGAACTGCATGGCAAAGAATAAAAATAAAGCGGCGGTACACTATTTAGACCAGCATGGCCAATAACAGCAACCCGACTCAAATTCAGCATAGTGCACGCGCCCTGCGGATATTGTTCGCAGCCAGCGAGGTTTATCCCCTGATAAAAACAGGTGGTCTGGCGGATGTCGCCTGTTACCTGCCCATAGCCCTGCAGGAACTGGGGCACGACGTCAGGATCGTCCTGCCGGCATACCGTTCCGTTGTGAGCAAGGTTAATGGTCTGCGGCCCGGCAAAAGCTACCGACTCGAACATCTCGGAATCACATTCCGTCTGCTGCGGGGGCTACTGCCCGGCAACGGTGTCCCGGTTTACCTGGTTGATATCCCGGAATTGTTTGATCGGCGGGGAGATCCCTACCGGGACCCAGCCGGACAGGACTGGCAGGACAACGCGCGCCGTTTCGCCGCCTTCAGCAGCGTCATCCGCCTGCTGGGCCAGGGTCTGGCCGGGCTCCGCTGGCGTCCCGAGATCGTCCACTGCAACGACTGGCATACCGGCCTCGCACCGGCCCTGCTGGCTCTGGACCGGGAACGGCCTGTGACCGTATTTTCCATCCACAACCTGGCCTATCAAGGCGATTTCTCCTATGACATCTTCAAATCCCTGCGCCTGCCACAACAGTTATGGTCGCCGGAAGCGCTGGAGTTTTACGGCAGGTGCGCCTTTATCAAGGGTGGACTGGTCTACGCGGACAGTATTGTTGCGGTCAGCCCCACCTACGCCGCGGAGATAATGACCGCCGAGTTCGGGTACGGACTCGAGGGATTGCTGCGCCACCGGCGCCAGGTTCTGCGGGGGATACTGAATGGCGTGGATTACCGCTTCTGGGACCCGCGCAACGATCCGCTGATTACACAACATTACTGGATCCACAGCCTCGATGACAAACGGATCAACAAACGCCATTTGCAGCAAGAGCTCGGCCTGGCGGAAAACGAGCATGCCGTCCTGCTGGCCCATATCAGCCGCCTGACCTGGCAAAAGGGTATCGATTTAATCCTGGCCAGTATCCATGAGTTGATGCAGAACAGCGCCATACAAATGATCGTGTTGGGTTCCGGCGAGGCGCCTTATGAAAAGGGCTTACATATTGCAGCACAAAGCTTTCCCGGCCGCCTGTCGGTAAATTTGACCTATGACGAAACTCTGTCTCACCGCATCCAGGCCGGGGCGGATATCCTGCTGATGCCTTCAAGATACGAACCCTGCGGCCTGACACAGATGTACAGCCTCCGTTATGGGACTATACCGGTCGTCCGCCGGACCGGTGGTCTGGCTGATACGATAATCGACAGCACGCCCGTATCTTTGCAAGCGGGGACCGCGACCGGTTTTTGTTTCAACGATGCGACAAGCACGGATTTCCTGCAGGCGTCCCGTGCCGCCATTGCCAGTTACCAGGCTGGCTCACACTGGCAGCAGATCATGCAAACGGCCATGCTCAGGGATTTCACCTGGAAAACCAGCGCCGAAAAGTATGTCAATGTGTATCTTGATCTGCTACAGAAACAACCGCACCCGGAACTAGCCCGCATTTCTCAGCGCCTGCCTTAGGGAATACTGATGCTGATTGATCTGGATCAGCGCAGTTAACACCAGTTAATTTATACTTATACTAGTCGATGCAGAAGGAGGTATTGGCAATGTCATTAATCAACTATGAACCCCTGGCTGTAATAAATCGTCTGCGCGATCAATTGAACCGGATCTATGATCCGGAATTGCTACCATCCTTATGGGATGAGGAGGGCAGTGTTGTCACCAGCCGCTGGATGCCATCAGTGGACGTGCGGGAGGATGAAGATAAATTCGTTTTTCTCGCCGACATCCCCGGTGTCGACCCCAAGGATATCGAAGTAACCTGTGAACACGGTGTGTTGACGATTAAAGGCGAGCGCAAAGCGGAAACCGAGGAAGAACGGGAAGGTTATAAGCGCATCGAACGCTCCCGCGGCACCTTTTACCGGCGCTTTAACCTGCCGGATACCGCCGATGCCGAGCATATCAAAGCCAACAGCAAAAATGGCGTCCTGGAATTAACCATCCCAAAGGTGGAAAAAGCCAAACCGCGCAAAATAGCGGTTAAAAGCTGATAGACGTCCCGCGGACAGCTGTCACAATACAGAGCTATATAGTCAAGCTGTATAGCCCTGGTGTTTTCCCATGCTCAGCTACGTGATAGAACCGCGCAGTTCCGAAACCAACGCCACCGGGCATATTGACCATACTGTCATCCCGGTCTGGTTCGAACTGGCACGAACACCAATTTACAAACTTTTCAACCCCGACATGTCCTTTTCCACCTGGAATACCGTTATCAGAAAAATGACTGTCGATTATCTCGGCCAGGTTTTTCACAACCGGAAAACCGAAGTCAGGACCGTCATCGGCGGGATAAAAAATACGTCATTTACCGTCATCCAGGAATTATGGCAAGACCAGACACGGGTAGCGATAGCCGAGACAGTCCTGGTTTATTTTGATTATAAAAATCAGCGCAAACTGAATATTACCCCGGCTATCCAGGATCAGTTAACGGCATTTAATCGGAAGCTTATCTAGACTCCAGTTTGCTGCAGACACAAAGGGTTTTGCTGCCTGATTTATTACAGCCTAAGGATCCTGCGATCCCTCGCTTTCCTTATCGACAAGATAATCCATCACCTTTAGCAGATTGTCATAGCTGCGGGCCATGCTGGGGCTGGTATGATATTTACCGTTGATAATCACGGCGGGTACTCCATTAACCTGGTAACCCCGTTGCAGCTCAAAGGCTTGTCTTAATTTTTCCAGGAGTTCCTTTGAACCGTAAATTTCACTGAATTTATTACCATCCACACCTTGTTCGATAAAGAATTCCTTGACGTCGTCATCGCTAAAAATATTTCGTTTGTCCTTATGGATGGCGTCGAATAGCTGTTGATGGATCTTGTCCAGTATCCCCAGTTTTTCGGCTACGTAATAGGCTTTGGCGTGCGGAACCCAGTTATTGTTTAATATTCCGGGCATCAGTCGAAATTCTACATTGTCAGGTTTTCTGGACAACCATTGCTGCAGGTAGGGCTCAAATGCATAACAATGCGGACAGCCGTACCAGAAGATCTCCAGCACCTCAATCTTGCCCGCCGTCTGCGTTGGCTGTGCCGGAGTGATGGCCGTGTATGCGTCATCGAAACTTTGGGCATAACCCATGGGACTGCAACACAGCACCAGCATGGCCACGAAGATGAATTTATTCATATCATTCACTCTGGCTGTTTTATTTTACTAATTACACGACACTGGCGGCAGCCATGACATCAGTATCAGCAGAGGGGGTCTTGATTGCAGAGGGGAATTAATTATGAACCACCGCTCTCCTTAACAACCAGACTGTTCAGGGTCATTTCCAGTTTGTCAAAACCGCCAGCCATCGACGGACTGGTCAGATATTTGCCGTTGACGATCAATGCTGGTGTGTGTGGTACACGATAGTTTCTGGCCATAACCTCCGCCTGCCTGACCTTGGTGCTGATCTCCATTGAATTATAGACGCGGCTGAATTCGTCCCCGTTGACGCCTTGTTCCACAAAAAAAGCCTTGATGGCGTCATCTTCGAATATTTCCCGTTTGTTTTTATTGATGGCTTCAAATAAGGTGTGATGGATTTTGTCCAGGATACCGAGTTTTTCCGCTGTGTAGTATGCCTTGGCCAGCGGTATCTGGACTTTGCCGAAAATTGCCGGCATGCGCCGGAATTCGACATTAGCGGGCTTATTCTGCAACCACAGCGCCAATTGCGGTTCGAAGTGATAGCAATGGATACAGCCGTAGTAAAAGATTTCCACGACTTCGACCTTGTTGGTTGCCGTTTTGGTTGGCTGGGCAGGCCGGATAGTCGTATATAAATCCTCGGTAGTTTGCGCAAACACCATAACACTGCCTGTCAGCATGAGCAGGATGGACAATACCAATCGATAAGTTTGCTTCATTGAATTCCGCCCTTAGAATAAATAATAGTTATACATCATCTGTTAGAGTAAACAATTCGGGAATCTATCCCAAAAAAATCCCATTTATATATCAATACAGCCCCTGGATATAATTGGCCACCGCATCGATTTCCTGGTTCGTCATTTTGCCGGCGATAATCCGCATGATATTTTTATCATCATTGGCCCGTTCTTCTGCTTTAAACGCTTTCAAGCTTGCCACGGTATACTCAGCATGCTGACCGCTTAAGGCCGGATATTTTGCCGCTGCATTGCCCGCGCCGCCGGGACCGTGACAGGCGCTGCAGGCAACCAGCCCGGTTTTGGGGTTACCGGCACGATAAATGGTTTCACCGTCGACGATATTCTCAGGGGCCGCCTCGCCGGCCGCGGCAGTCAATGAGGCATAATAGGCGGATAAATCTTCGATGTCAGAGTCGGTTAAGGTCGTAGCCATTGGTGACATTTGCGGATTTGAGCGTTTATTGTCCTTAAAATCATGTAATTGTTTGCGGACGTATTCCGCATGCTGACCGGCCAGGTTCGGCCATATTGGCGTCGTGCTGACGCCTTCGTTGCCATGACAGGCCACGCATAGAGCCGTCTTTTCCTTGCCTGCGGCAGGCTCGCCGTCAGCGAAACTGTTAGTCATCAGCATTATCGCGAGGCAAGCTGGAGTAAATATCTTTAGCATTCAGGATTCCTTAATATTGGTTGTTGAACGTATATAGATTCGATTAAGGTATGCATCTTACCGAAAAACCATGAAATTTTATCGGGATGATTTCCAGACAGGCGGTAGTTTAAAACAGCTTAATGAAAAACAACATATACAATCAGGCTGAATTCCTGGTCAGTGCGAACCTTCCTTCCCAATTCCCTCCCGATTACGGCCGGGAGGTCGCTTTTGCCGGCCGCTCTAATACCGGCAAATCCAGTGTTATCAATGCAGTTACCGGTAAACGGGCGTTGGCCCGAGTCAGTAAAACTCCCGGGCGAACACAATTGATTAATTTTTTTACCGTTACGGATCGAATTCGGCTGGTGGATTTGCCCGGTTACGGGTATGCCGAAGTTTCCGGAACCCTGCGGCAACACTGGGCCAGATTAACCAGCGCCTATTTCAACGACAGAAGGTCTCTGCAAGGTCTGATACTGGTCACCGATATCCGTCGACAACTGTCTGAATATGATGAACAAATGCTGAAATGGTCGCTCGACCAGGATATCCCTGTACATGTCCTGCGCAACAAAGGCGACAAGCTTTCGCTCAGTGCGGCAAAACTGGCATTGGCCGCGGTCAGGAAGCAAATCGAGGTATATTCAGCCAGTGTTCAGTTATTCTCCGCCCTAAAAAAAACCGGCCTCGCCGAAGTTCATGCACAACTGGATGACTGGTTGCTGAAAAAAAGAAAGGCCCCGGATTGCTAAGGGGAGGAAGGGCTACCGGGGCCTAGATTCCCGGTGAAAGTCACCGGGCATTACTCACTTTGGGGGGAGGTTAAGCGAGATAATTCATGTTGTATAAGACACACAGCCTGATAAAAGGTTCAGTGGATTAAAATAAAACGTCTATTTTCTGGCGGTTTTATACACAGTCCTGATCGGAACCCCTGATTTTTCCTGCGATTGCTGCCAAAATGCCCTCAAACCCCGCGATAATAGGTGTATGTATTTGTATTAATAGATAAATATAATTTGTCTAAATTTTAACATTTTTGTCATAAAGCCAATGCGAATCTCCATTACAGCCAGATGTACTCAATTCATCAACAGAGATATCCACAAAAAATGTGAATAAATTATGTTTTTTTGACACACCAAATAGTTAGAACTTTAATGCTAGAAAATTTCTTAGGAATGTGCGGTAAGCCGGTATATTGTTAATGACTGATATAAACAATTTTGACAGGCACGCGCAGATTGGATGAATAAACCGAGAATCGGATACCTCGGAACCAGGATATAAATGTGGCTACTGAACAATCTTAACCATTTCGCCGGCTTTTATTTCACCTACCGGGTAGTCGTCGTTGAGCAGGCGCAGTTGTTCTTCCGCCAGGTTATGTAGCGGCGAATTCTCTGCCAGAGATTTGTAAGTCGTGTTTTCATCAGCCCGTATGAGCCTGATCCGCTGTTGCCCCGCTGCCATTCTTTCCTGCCTCGACATAGGTCGGAAACTGCGGGCTGTCTCCAGAAACACCAGGTCAAAACGGTTGATACCACCACTATCTTTAGTGGCGCTGGACAGGATAATCGCCCTGCTGCCGAAATATATGACCGTCACCCGTGCCAACCTCCTGCCATAGGGTGAATTGACGATAACCTGGCCTGTGTGTGCGGGAAGATTATTGATAGTGAGATCTTGTTGCTCTCTGAGTCCATTCAAACCCAATCTTTTTAGCATATAGTCTTTGGGGGTGAGTCTGCGATCAGCACTCATGTAGCTGATTTGTATAAGGGCGGAGTCAATTTTGTTCCTTGCAATCACGGCGTTGGCTTTGTTGTCTACAGACCAGCCATCCGGGAAGCGGACGGCATAACCCAGCGGGCCATGATAATAATTTGAATCAATTACAATTCCCTGTCTGACATCCGTGCCGAAATTCAAACCATTGATTAGATTCAGATAGGTATCATTTCCCGCATAAACCGGATCGTCAGTGACTACCTTGCCGGCAGTCGCGACCGCCTCCTGCAGCCTTTTGTCACTGCTCGGATGGGTGGCGAACAGGCCGTGATAAATCCGGGGTGCGCGGCCCTCAAGCCGGGCCAGTTTATATTCATAGTTCTCCTGGTTTTTCAATGTGGTAATGACATCAAGCATGGCCTGCGTGTCATAACTGCTTTTGACCAGATATTCAGCTCCCAGCGTATCCGCTTCCAGTTCCTGGTCCCGGCCATAGCCTTTCAACAAGGCATTACTACCTACCCCCAACAAGTCCGAGCTGACATTCGGATTTAGCCCCGGAACGTATAATGCGCCCAGAATGGCTGCAAGTTTGGTCCCGAGATTCGCCATTTCACTGGCGGATTCCTGTTTTGCCGCATGGCGCGCTGCCACATGCCCGATTTCGTGGCCTAGTACGGCCGCCAATTCCGCTTCCGAATTAAGATAGGCCATCAGACCGCGGGTAAGGTAGATATAGCCACCCGGCAGAGCAAATGCATTAACTTCTTCGCTATCCAGAATCAGAAATGAGTAATCGAGGTGTGGACGGGAGCTCTTTGCCGCCAGCTTCTGACCGACAAACTGCACGTACTTCTGCAGGTTCTGGTTATTGTATATACGGTACTGTTGGAGGATCTGTTGGTGGGCTTGCTTGCCGATCTCGAGTTCCTCGGCTTCAGTCATCGCCATAAGCTGCCCGCCCGAACCGAATATTAAGGCGGAAAACACCAGAAATGAGATCAGCTGTTGGTTAAATTTCGCCATATGAATTTATGATGGAACTACTTCTGTCGAGTTCCCTGCGTAACCTTCAATACACGGATATCCGTCGCATGCCGGATTCTGAGCCGCAATTGCCGGTTGCGTTGATAAACCATACCCCGTACTTCAATTACTTGTCCAGCAAGCTTTGCTATATCAAGATTAGCAAAGTATCGCAGGTCACTTCTGACAACTCTGATTGCCAGGATTGACCCCAGATTCAGCCAGACTGAGCTACTGCTGTTGCCGATGCGGGTTACTTCGCCCCTGACGACATGATAACCACGCTCGTTGCCGGTAAACGCCGTTACGGGTCTGGGCTGATATTGTGTCTGTGACCAAATGCCGGAGCGGGCTGCTATCGCTTGCTCAGCATTTAGCCGGTAGCAATCGAGAAAGGCCAGATTGGGGGGTACCGTCAGGGGTAAGGCAAGCCCCCTGGACAATAAGAGGGCCTGTATGTTGGTTCCATCCTGCAAAAACAAGTGACCTAGAATTCGACGGTATTTGTCCCGACGCTCAGTATCGTAAACTATCGATAATTCAGACTGATGTTCCGACAGGAGTGCGTTCAGATAATCCTTGGCTGCCCTGGCCCAGGGCTGGTCCGGTTTCACGTGATGTCCCAACTCAGGGGTATCTATGCCTATCAGCCTGAGTTTGGCGCCGTTCGCCAATACGACGGTATCGCCGTCTATAACGTACTGTACCGCTATCCGTGCGGGCAGGACGATGGGTGTGCATGCCGGTCCATTTGCAGCGGCAACCCAGGACAGGGTAACCGCATAAATAATCAGGATTTTGCAACAGGTAAAGCGAATGCGCCCTTTCACAGTACTAACATGTCCCTGCCTGGACATACTGCGGATTGGTGTTACATCCCGTATTTGCGGCGGAATTTGTCAACCCGCCCGGCCGTATCCAGAATTTTCTGCTTGCCGGTATAGAAAGGGTGGCATTGGGAACAAACTTCAATATGCAGTTCCTTGCCGTAAGTTGAGCGGGTATTGAAGGTATTCCCGCAACTGCAGAGAACCTTAATCTCTTGGTAATCCGGATGTGTTTCAGGTTTCATTGATTTTCACTGGTGCCGCACTCGAACAGGGGCGGCGATTTTATGCGAATCCGACACTTCATGCAAGATTATGATAGCTTTGAATAAGCCCATCCTGGGCTTTCCAGGGACCGCAAAGTAATAGATACGACTTTTACTTTGCTCCATTTTTCAATTCCGCTTAGGCGGAATTGAAAAATGCCGGTAAAACACCCCACGGACGGAACCTCTGAGTTAATCAGCAGTTCCTTAAGGCTTTTCCCCAGGCTTATTTAACGGGATCACCTTGGTTTTCACCAGTCCCTGCTCGCCCAACAAGGAATTCAACATCATTCGAATTCCAATTTGCTACAACTTTTTATCAATTATAAATCAAACTCAGCCATCACCGGAGCGTGGTCGGAGGGACGCTCCAGTTTTCTGGGCGCCGTGTCGATGCGGCAGATTTTACAATGTTCCGCCAGTTGCTTACTGGCAAGTATGTGATCAATTCTCAACCCACGGTTCCGTTCAAAGCCTGATGCCCGGTAATCCCACCAGGTAAAACTATTGTCATCCTGTTTGAATAATCGGTAACAATCCACCAGGCCTTTATCGATTAGTTGGAAAAAATGCGCTCTTTCCGCTGCGCTGACCAGAACATTGCCCTGCCACGCCTCTGGATCGTGCACATCTTCATCCGCAGGTGCAATGTTAAAATCGCCCAGAATTGTCAGCAGTTCCGACTGGCCGAGGCGTTCGTGCACGAACTTTTGCAGGTGTGCCAGCCAGTTGAGTTTATAAGCATATTTTCCCGATCCTACCTCCATGCCGTTCGGGATGTAGAGATTCAGCACGGCGACATCCCTGAATCTGGCATAAAGCAGCCGTTTTTGCGGATCTGGAAAAGTTGGCAAATCACCGATCACATCAGTGGCTGATTCCCGGCTGATGATAGCGACACCGTTATAGGTTTTTTGGCCGTTGCAGATGGTTCGATAGCCGAGTTTCCTGAATTCCTCAACCGGGAATAATTCATTGATGATTTTCGTTTCCTGGAGCGCGAGGATATCGGGAGATTCCACGGCCAACCAGTCCAGTACCTGCGGCAGGCGAACCCGAATTGAATTGACATTCCAGGTAGCAATTTTTAACACAACTGAAATTGCTTTATCTGACGAACAGCATCATTACCTGAGTCTAAACTCTGAAACCGCCGTGCCTTCTCCGATTCAGATAATCCATCAGGTAAACCCCCGCTGCCAGACCTATGATAATCAGAATCAGGACCATGAAGAGCAAGTTGCGCCAGGAAAAACTGATGCTGTTTGCGGCAGCAGACAACCCCGGGGAAGACGCTACGTCCGTCAAAACAGCACCACTAACGGCGGTGCTATCCGGCGCGGAACCAGCCGGAGTATTAGCCAGTTTTATCTCGAGGTCTTTGTTGGTTTCCCGGAGTGTGTCAATTTCCCGGTATAAGGCTTCAGTATCATTATCCTGACCGAGACGTTTTCTGAGTTCGGCAATTGTGACTTCCAGTTCGCCGACCTTCAACCGTTCTGACCGGAACTGCTGCTGCAAAGCCGCATATTCGCCTGACAATTTCGCCAAATCATTCGCATTACCCGAAGTTGCCGTCCCCCCGGGTTGCAGGCTTTTCAATTGCTGTTCGAGACTGGCATTACTGGCGGTCAGCGCGTTAATCTGCTCACTGGTGGGGACATCCGCGACCAGATATGAATTATCAACCCAACCGCTCATGCCGCTCGTGGTGCGTACGAAACTCAGCTTGTTTTCACGTTTAACAACTTCCAAAGACGTGCCGGAAGGCAGCACCATGGTGATTGGGCTGTCCAGTGCCTGGTCCTCATGCAAACCGATATTCAGCTTATCTGTTATATAGACAGTTTCCGCATGCAACGCCAGGACAGGAAACAACAACAGAATAACGCCAATCTGCCTGGTTCCGATCATGCAGTCGACCTCAAGCTGGCCGTCACTATGCCGGAGTGACGCAACAATGCCTCAATACTCGGTTTACGGCCTCGAAATTCTACAAATAAATCCATCGGATCTCTCGCCCCACCTTGTTCCAGGATAGTTGTCATAAAATGCTGCCCGGTTGCTTCGCTAAAGATGCCATTCTCCTCGAACTTGGAAAAGGCATCCGCCGATAATACTTCCGCCCACTTATAGCTGTAGTAACCGGCAGCATACCCACCCGCGAAGATATGGGAAAAACTATGTTGAAAGCGATTGTATTCCGGCGGGATGATGACGGCAACCCGGCGACGGATATCGTCGAGCAATTGCTGGATAGTACGAGTGTCTTTCGGCTCACCGTCATGATGCAGATGAAAATCAAATAATGCGAATTCCAGCTGCCTTACCATTTGCATGCCGGTCTGGAAGTTTTTCGATTGTAGTAACTTGTCATACAATTCTGCAGGCAGCAAAGCGTCAGTCTGGTAATGGCCCGAAATCAATGCCAGCACTTCCTTTTCCCAGCACCAGTTTTCCATTATCTGGCTCGGCAGTTCCACGGCATCCCAAAGCACTCCATTGATTCCCGCAACCCCGGGGTAGTCAATCCGTGTCAGCATATGCTGTAGGCCATGGCCAAACTCATGAAACAGGGTGATGACCTCATCATGCGTCAAAAGAGATGTATCAGTGCCTACCGGGGGGGTGAAATTACAAGTCAGATAGGCAACCGGTGATCTGGAAATTCCCTGGTACTGCTTGCGCACCAGACATTCATCCATCCAGGCCCCGCCACGTTTGTTCTGACGGGCATACAGGTCCAGAAAAAAACCACCGCGTAACTGCCCTGTTTTATCCATAATATCGTAATAGCGGACATCCGGATGCCAGGTATCCACACCCGATCGCACGGTGACGGTTAAGCCATAAAGACGCCCGACTAAAGCAAACATACCCCGCAACACGCGTTCAACGGGAAAATATGGCCGTAATTCCTCCGGTGAAAATGCGAATTTATACCGGCACAACTGTTCCGAATAATATGCCAGGTCCCAGGCCTGTAATTCGGTTATCTGATGGCGCTCCTGGGCAAAGGCTGACAGTTCCTGGAATTCCTTCGCAGCCACAGGTTTGGATTTCGCGGCCAGATCATGCAAAAAACCCAACACTGCATCCGCGGACCTGGCCATCTTGCGCACCAGTGATTGCTCCGCATAATTGCCAAAACCCAGCAGCCTTGCCATGCGATAACGCAGCGATAATATCTCCTGCATAATTTTGCCGTTGTCCCACTTGCCTGCCCCCGGACCGATATCGGAGGCGCGTGTGACATAGGCAATATACATTTCTTCGCGCAAACTCCGATCGGCAGCATATTGCATCACCGGGTAGTAAGAAGGGTAATCCAGCGTAAACAACCAGCCGTCTTGGCCGGTCTGGCGGGCATTCTGAGCCGCGTATGCAAGTGCTGATTCAGGCAATCCCGCCAGTCTCGAGGCTGACTGGATATGGATGGTCCAGCCTTGCGTGGCATCCAGCAGATTTTCCTCGAATCTGGTTTCCAGCAGTGCCAGTTGCCGCTGCAGCTCCCTGAAAAGTTGCTTGTCATCTTCATTCAGGCCTATCCCGGTCAAACGGAAATCCCGCAAGGCATTCTCGATAATCTTTTTCTGCGCCTGACTGAACTGCGCATAAGCATTACTGGCTGCGATTTGCCGGTAAGCATTATAAAGCGCTTCATTCTGTCCCATTTCGGTCGCATATTCAGTCAGTTTCGGCTGGCATTTGTTATAAGCAGTACGGAGTTCGGTATTATCCGCTACAGCATGCAGATGATGGACCGGCGACCAGGCCCGGCGCAGGCGCTCATCCAGTTCTTCCAGCGGATGCAAAAGATTGTCCCAGGTATAACCCTCTGTTTTAGCTAGTAATTCATGCATAATCCGGCGATTTTCCGCCAATATGGTATCGATCGCCGGTTCGACATGGGCCGGCTTTATACGGCTGAATACCGGTAGCGAGTTCTGCTGTAATAAGGGATTGCTCATTTCCACAACCAGTTTTATAAAATTGCCAACATGTTATATAGGTGGGCTAGTATAATTATTTAATAATTAATTCCGTTTTTACACCACCGGAGATTAAGATGAAGGGCGATAGCAGAGTAATAGAATACCTGAACAAGGTTTTAAAAAACGAATTAACAGCGATAAACCAGTATTTTTTGCACGCCAGAATGTTCAAAAACTGGGGTCTGAATGCACTGAATGAATATGAATTCAAGGAATCCACAGATGAGATGAAGCATGCCGACGCCCTGGTTGAACGGATCCTGTTCCTGGAAGGACTCCCGAATATGCAGGATATCGGATCACTGGTGATCGGGGAGAATACCCCGGAGATGCTGCAATCGGATCTCAAATTGGAACAAAAAGCCGTAACCCTGTTGCGGGAGGCAATCGAATATTGCGAATCAATCAAGGATTACGTTTCCCGTGCATTATTTGCGGAGATTCTGGACAGTGAAGAAGACCATATCGACTGGTTGGAAATTCAATTAGACCTAATCCAGAAAATCGGCCTGGAAAATTATTTACAGTCAAAAATCTAATACTCCGCGAAAATAATCGCTGTTGATTCACGTTTCAACGTTCTAATCATACTTAAGTTGCTGTTATTTAAGCTTAAGTATAGATTTCTTGATAATGATTCTCATTTGTACTAAGATTCCTGTTAATATCAATATCCGATACCCCTGGTTAAATTATATGTACATTTGCGTATGTAATGCTGTCACCCAGCAAGAGATCTTACAAGCCATCTCGGATGGCGCTGAATCGCTGGCACAGCTCCGGGAAGAATTAAAAGTAGCCAGTTGTTGTGGGATGTGTGTCGAGTCAGTCCAGGAATGTTTACAGGCGCCGGTCCTTGCGGAATAGCCTGTAAAACTAGCGTTGCGCTTTAAGTCATTAGCTTTGATCCGGTAACTTAACCGACACAGGTAGCGCTTTCGGAGGCTCGCATATAGATACTCTACTGCGATACCATTGACGGAAATTTTAGCGTCATTGGACAGCTCCAGGTTTACAGGAATTAACTTTGTCATTGTTCCGTATTGTCCGCGCCACTACCTTCCTTACATTATTACTCATGGGTGTCGCTCCCGTGGGGCGGGCTACCACCGTCTATCAAGAGCCGGAGGACTTTATCAGGGAAGTATTTGGTAGTCCTGCTGTCCGCAGCGGCAGGCTCTGGATAGACAAGGATCTACAACCGGAAGTCCGTCGCATACTGGGACACGATTTGAGTGTATTACGGATACGTTATTGGAGCCAGGCCGGGCGCACAGCCTGGATCCTGGAGGAAATCGGCAAGGATCAGCCGATCACTGCAGGGATAGTTATCAATGACACGAAAATAGAGCAGATCAAGGTGCTGATATTCCGGGAAACACGCGGCTGGGAGATCCGCTATCCATTTTTTACCGACCAGTTTTCCGGCGCCAGCCTGGAACAAAACTACGATCTGAGCCAGCACATAGACGGCATTTCCGGTGCCACCTTATCCGTCAACACCATGGTGAAACTGGCGAGACTGGCCCTGCTGTTCCACCGCCATAGCCAGATCCGGGAGCGCAAATGAGCCTTGAAAAGTTTCAGTTTCTGCATCGATTGACTGGGTTCCTGGTCATTTTCTTCGTCCTGTTTTTCGCGGTGACGGGGATATTTCTCAATCACGCCGACCAGTTCGATATGGATAGAAAATATATCGACTACAACTGGCTGCTGAACCTCTACTCAATAGGCCCGTCACAACCGCCCGTATCCTATGCGGCGGACAATATCTGGCTGACATTGGTCGATACTCGCATCTATTTTAACGATCATGAGCTGCCGGAACGGGCCACTGCCCTGCTGGGTGCCGTCAAAATTGATGGCATAGTCATAGCGGCGTTACCGGATGCCTTGTTGCTGCTGACCGAAACCGGGCAAATTATCGAAAAAATAACCCCGGTAAGCGGCCTGCCTGACGCTCCGCAGAAACTAGGTAAGCTGGACAGCGATCTGTTTATTATCGCTACGGCTAGCGGTTATTTTGCCAGTAACCCGGATGTTGGCGAGTGGCAGGAGATACAGGCGGATACCGTCAACTGGTCAACACCGGGGCAGTTACCGGAGGTACCGCTCAAGCGTATTATGTCGCTCTACCGTGGTTCAGGTCTGACCCTGGAGCGGGCACTCCTGGATTTGCATAGCGGCAGATTGTTGGGCATGGGGAAAATCATAGTAATTGATATAGTTGCACTGTTGCTTATTATTTCCGCTCTATCCGGTGTGTCGATGTGGTATAAAAAGAGAAAAATGCTGGCGAGGTTAAAATAGTACCGACCATCAACATCAATTTATCGAGTAAACTGAGGAGACTACCCATGGCAACTATAACGTTAAAAGGCAATCCTGTGCATACCAATGGCAGCTTGCCGGCTGTCGGCGCCATGGCGCCGGATTTCGTGCTGGTCAATGGCGATTTGCAGAATATCAAGCTCGATGCTTACCAGGGCAAGAAAAAATTATTAAATATAGTCCCGAGTCTGGATACGCCTGTGTGCCAGATTTCCACCAAGAAATTCAATGATCATGCGAAAACCCGTACCGACACCGTCTTTCTCATGATTTCGGGGGATCTGCCGTTTGCCATGAAGCGGTTCTGTTCCGCTGAAGGAACCGCCAATGTCGTCCCACTGTCCATGATGCGCTCACGTAATTTCGCCAAGGATTACGGGGTATTGATTGAGGATGGGCCGTTGGCCGGGATTACCGCCAGGGCCGTGGTGGTACTCGATGAACAAAACAAGGTCCGCTATACCCAACTGGTGCCGGAAATCGCCGACGAACCGGATTACGCCGCGGCTATCGCAGCCTTGTAAGGCAGCCAGGATACCTACATCCAATGTGACTTCCCATTATGGGGAATCAAAGCGCCAAAGGTCTGGAACGCCTGCTCAACGCAACGATCTATTCCTGGCAGGGTCTGAAGGCCGCCTATCAAAATGAAGCGGCTTTCAGGCAGGAATTGTTGCTGGCCCTGTGCCTGATCCCCGCGGGACTCTGGCTGGGCGAAACCGGCCTGGAACGCGCCATGTTAATTGGCCCGATTTTTCTGGTGCTGATCGTGGAATTGCTGAATTCGGGGATCGAGGCCATCGTCGATCGACACGGACAGGAATTGCATGAATTGTCCGGCCGCGCCAAGGATGTGGCATCCGCGGCAGTGCTGCTCTCCTTGATCAATGTCTGTATCATCTGGGCGCTGGTGTTACTGTTATAACAAATGCAGCATTGTCGGCGACACCTGGGCAGAGTGAATTACCACCGGC
>Ga0156298_1094_pt2 | contig 20680 bp, 18 predicted proteins | sample RifCSPlowO2_12_FD_107946 | JGI IMG/M metagenome (GOLD analysis project Ga0156298, IMG submission 107946) | Gammaproteobacteria bacterium RIFCSPLOWO2_12_FULL_52_10
GGTAATAGCAGCATGGATCTCACCAACCTCATGCTGCCGGCAGAATTTCTCGATATTGGCCCCAATCACTTCGTCCATCTCGTATGCCAGAATCACGATGACGGCAGGATTGGCCCGTAATACTTTGCCTTCTTTATCAACCAGCAACACGCTGAAGGGAGAAGATTCAAATACGCTGTTGAAGGAATTATTTTCGCTGGCCAGCGGCGTTTTTTTCAGTTGCTGTTGCGTATCATACCGCCCGATGATACCGGCAACCTTCGCCGGTAATTTTTTAAGATGTTTAAGAGACTTCGCAACGCAATCCTCCACACCCAGTCTTATAGCCGCGAGGGCCGAGTTGTCGTCCGCGGGGTCCGTCAGCATAATAATGGGAATATTCAGCTTGAGGGTCCGGATTTCATTAATCACCTCCAGACTGTCCAGTCCCTGTAAATCGAAATCCATTAAAATGAGGTCTACTTTTGCCTCGTCGATAATATGTATGATTTGGGGACGGTCACTGGCAACGAGGATCTCCAGATTATCCAGGGCCTTACCGAATATCGCCTTGAGCAGGCTAATCTCGACAGGATCAGTATGGACAATCAATATATGAACAGGTCTTTTCATTGCGTACTATGCTTTAAACGAGGCAAAGAAACGTATGTCATTAAAAATCCTTCTCTCAATATATTAGATGATCCGCGCTTCCGGCACAGTATTCTTTCAGCCGTAGCTGCGCAGCGAATTATGGCGCAGACAGGTGAATTTCACGCCGGAACAAGTGGCGGATGATACATTATTCGTAATATCATCAACACAGTAAAACTCTTATTTCAGATATCGCAAGCCTATTACATGGATAAATCTGACCTCATCCTGCAAGATCGGTTGACGACCATTTATGAGGATTTCATTCAACACCTGGATGATAAGGTTGCCGCCATCAGAGAGCTCTGGAGAAATGCCAGGTCCGGTGGATGCGATTCCACTGAAATCCGGCAACTGCAAGACTTGGTCCTGCAACTGGAAATCCAGAGCGTACCATTCAACCTATTTCTGATTGCGGACAAAGCCCATAAGCTGGGTAATTTCCTTACCTTTATAAGTCATGGGAAAAAGCACCTTCCCGACGTCCACAGACAGCAGACTGACCTGTTGATCAAGTCACTGGAATCCACGGTATCAAGCAGTACCGATAATCCCAAGCAGCTGCCACGGACCCGGCGCTGGGAACCCACGACCATTACGCCCGAGATAGATAATAAAACTCCACGAATTTTCATCCTCGACACCACCCGCTTATGGGCTGTACAACTGACTGAGCAATTGCAACTTCGATACCGGCCACAGGTATTTTCCAATTATCACAGCCTTGTCCAGGCGGCCAGTAATAATTTCCCCGAACTCATCATAACGGACACACCATTGCTCGATAACAAGAGCCTACAGTCCCATCAGACAGGCACTCACAGTCAATCATTTACCTCTAATGTACCCATTATCTTTGTTGCCAGGAATAATAACCTGGAGACGAGATTGCTCGCGGTCAGATCCGGCGCCACTGATTTTTATACCCTGCCACTGGTCGTGGATAAAATCGTGAATAAAGTTGAAGAGTTAATGACCGGCGTATCGAAAGACCCGTTTCGTATCATGATCATTGACAATGATGAACCAATGGCGAGATTTTACGCGATGGTCCTGGGCCGGGAAGGTATGAATGTAACCATAATCGATAAACCACGCAGGACCCTGGAATTGCTCGCTGACAGCAGACCGGAGTTGATATTAATAAATCTATCCATGCCGTTATTTACCGGTCTTGAACTAACCAGAATCATCAGACAGGAGGAGAACTTCGCGGGTATAGCTATTATATTCTTATCGACCGAATCAAACTATACGACGCATCTGAGCGCGATAACTTCCGGCGGTGATGATGTTATCACTATACCGGTTGAGCCTGATTATCTCGTAGCGACTATCAGTTCACGCGTGTCCCGGGCCAGGACCCTGAATTCAATCAACCATAATCTGTTTACTGCATTACGGGAACTGGAGAACCAGCAGTTCGCACTGAATCAGCATGCCATCGTCAGCATCACAAATATCAACGGAACCATAATCTATGTTAATAATAAATTATGTGAAATCAGCGGTTATACAAACGACGAATTAATCGGCAAGGACCACAGTATATTGAATTCCGCTTTTCATAACATGGAGTTTTTTCAGGCGATGTGGTCAACCATCCGACAGGGTAAAGTCTGGCAAGGTGAGGTTTGTAACCGGAAAAAAAACGGGGATGTGTATTGGGTTAAAATGACCATCGTACCCTTTATTGATGAACAATCTCGCCCATACCAGTATGTTTCGATTAACAGCGACATCACTGCTAAAAAATTTATCGAACGGGATTTATTGGAGGCAAGAGATCTGGCCATCAACGCCAGCCAGGCAAAATCCGATTTCCTGTCGAAAATAAGTCATGAACTTCGCACGCCGCTGAATGCCGTGCTGGGCTTCTCGCAATTACTGGAATCTTCCAAGGAACAGACTTTGACCGACGTTCAATCGCAATATATATCGGAAATTCATAATGCCGGGAATCATTTATTACACCTTATCAATGAGGTCCTCGACCTGTCACGTATCGAGGCTAATCAGTTGCATACGGAAAGCATCTATATCCCGTTAACTCCATTTCTCGATGAATGCATTGCCTTGATCCTGCCGATTACCAAACAAAAACACATTGAAATATTCACACCGTACAGGAATAACGATGATATTTTTGTCATGGCAGACCCGTTGCGTTTGAAACAGGTGATGGTGAATTTGCTCTCCAACGCCGTGAAATATAATAAATTGTCAGGGACGATATCTATCAATGTCTGCGAAAATAACACGGATATGATTGTGATTGAAGTAACTGACAGCGGCTCGGGTATTAGTGATGAGCATCTCGAAAGTATATTCCAGCCGTTTACCAGGCTGCCTCAGCACAGGAAGGAAGAAGGGGTTGGTATAGGCCTCGCCCTGGCCAAACGCCTGACCGAGTTAATGGGCGGCAGGATCGGCGTGCGCAGTAGTGTCGGGAAAGGGTCTACTTTCTGGATCGAGATCCCAAGCACCGAACTGGAAACCAACGCTATCTTGAAGACGCCGGATGTTGAAGCCTTACCCAAAATTCCCGTACCAGCCCGGAAAGCGCCGACGACGGTGCTATATATTGAGGACAATGACACCAACCTGCTCCTGGTCAAACAATTATTGGCGGAACGTACGAATATCCAACTACTGCACGCCTATACGGTAAAATCAGGTCTTGAATCGGCACTCGCGCATCACCCGGATATCATACTGATGGATCTGGACTTACCTGACATGAGCGGTTTCGAGGGAATCAAGCTATTGAAAAACCACAGCACCCTGGAAGCAACTCCGGTTATTGCTGTCAGTGCCTACGCGGATCAGGAGAATATAGGCAGGGCGTCACAGCTCGGCTTCGTGGAATATATTACAAAGCCGATGGATATTAATAACTTTCTTGCGAAGATTGATAAATACAGCAAATAAAAAATGGCGGGGCTGGCCCGTTATGCTATATGCTTGGATAATATTTGAATGACATACCTCCAATTCATTTCATTAATTTCTACCATGCAGGGTTAAATATTGGGACAGAATATGGATATTGCATTGTTGGAAGACAATCCGTCTGACGCCAGACTCTTAAAACAATGTATTGAATCGTCAGGGCACGCATGTACCGTCTTTGAGACCGGTCAATCCTTAATCAATGAGTTCCACAAACGGGTCTTTGAATTACTCATTATAGATTGGGAATTACCGGACATCACCGGTGACAAGGTACTGCGCTGGGCGCGCGATAGCATTGGCCATGACTTACCGATTATTTTCATCACCGGTCATGATTCCACCGAGGATATAGTCGCAATGCTGGACGCCGGCGCTGATGATTACATGACTAAACCGGTGAAGCTGGAGGAAATGCTGGCGCGCATCACGGCCCTGGTCCGCCGATCCCGCCAGCATGAAAAAACTGACAATACTACATTTATCGAACCGTACTCCCTGGATTTCAACTGTCACAGAATAACCAAAGCCGGTGTTGAAATAGCGCTGACACCGAAAGAATTCGAACTGGCCAGGTACCTGCTGCAGAATATCGGTGATTTGCTCTCGCGCACCAAACTGTTACAGGAAATCTGGGGTTATGGACCTGAAATTCACACGCGGACAATTGATATTCATATCAGCCGGATCAGAAAAAAACTTGAGTTAACTGAGGAACACGGTTGGAAACTGACCTCGATCTATCACAAAGGTTACCGACTTGAGCACATAGCCCGCACTTCTCACCACCTGCCGTAGCGAGGACGCCGAGGGACGGGTGTAAAGCTGCTTCACAATCCAGCCAAAGTCCGGCAAGCACAGGTAATCGACCGTATAAAGTATTCATATAAAAGTCACAGCTTACGCCGAGTTACGATTCAGACTGAACCAGGGATTACTGGTGTAACGGAATCAACATCAGCATTCTGCCCCCGCTGCCTCAAGAAATGATCCATCAGCACCAGGGCAAGCATGGCCTCCGCTATCGGAGTGGCCCGTATGCCGACACAGGGGTCATGTCTGCCCTTGGTCGCCACGATCGCTGCCTCACCTTTACGATTGATGCTGCGTCCCGGGATCCGGATGCTGGACGTCGGTTTCAGGGCGATGCTGACAACGATATCCTGGCCTGTGGAAATGCCACCCAGCACACCACCGGCATGATTGCTCAGGAAACCGGCGGGTGTCATTTCATCCCTGTGCTCATCGCCCTTCTGTGAAACACAGGCAAAACCCGCGCCGAGTTCAACCGCTTTGACGGCATTGATACCCATCATGGCCTTGGCGATATCTGCATCCAGCCGGTCAAATATTGGCTCACCCAACCCCACCGGCACCTGGCTGGCGATCACATTAATCCGCGCACCAACCGAATTGCCATCCTTGCGGAGCCTGTCCATATAATCCTCCAGCTCCTGCACCCGCTCCGGATCCGGGCAGAAAAATGGGTTAGCTTCCACCGTCTGCCAGTCCTTGAAATCTATGGCCAGCGGGCCCAGTTGCGCGAGATACCCCCGGATAAGCGTACCATTGCACTCTTTAAGGTATTTCTTCGCAATTGCGCCTGCAGCCACTCGCATGCAGGTTTCCCGCGCGGAAGCCCGGCCACCGCCCCGGTAATCGCGGATTCCATATTTCTGCTGATAGGTATAATCCGCGTGACCGGGCCGGAAGACATCCTGAATGTCGGAATAATCCCGCGAACGCTGGTCCTGGTTCTCGATCAGCAAGCCGATTGGCGTACCCGTTGTCCTGCCTTCGAACACGCCTGACATAATCCGGACAAGATCGTCTTCGCGGCGCTGACTGACGTGCCTGGACTGGCCGGGTTTACGGCGATCGAGGTCAATCTGCAAGTCAGCTTCGGACAGAGCCAGCCCCGGCGGGCAGCCGTCAACTATGCACAAATAGCCCGGCCCGTGGCTTTCGCCACAAGTGGTTACCGTGAATAATTTGCCAATAGTATTACCGGACATAGGACTGTATTGTAACGGTTAATCAACCGCTCGTCGCGGCCCGAGAACACCAGCCGGAACTGATATTGCACCTGGAATTAACCTGGAGATTGTGTAGCTCATCAGGATTACCGCAAATCTTCCGCCGTTAACAGCAGTACTCCCTCACCACCGTATTCAAATTCCAGCCACGTGAATGGCAGTTGTGGAAAAGCATCCATAACCGCATCCTGGCTATTACCGACCTCAATGATCAATACGCCATGCTTAGCAAGATAAGCACCGGCTTGTTGCAGGATCGTCCTGACGATAGCCAATCCGTCCGCACCCGCGAGCAAGGCTTGCACCGGCTCGTGACGATACTCCGCAGGTAAACTGCGCATATCCGCCTCACTTACATAGGGCGGGTTAGAGACGATTAGATCATATTGTGTCAGCGGTAAATCCTGGAAAATGTTTGCTTTGAACAGACTGACCCGTTCGGACAGTTGGTGATCTTCGATATTCTTTTCCGCAATCGCCAATACCTCATCGTCTATGTCGGTTGCGTCAACCCTCGCTTTCGGGAAAGCGCAGGCACAAGCGATGGCGATACAACCGCTACCGGTACCGATATCCAGAATGCGCTGCACCTGCGTCTCAGGTAACCAGGGTGCAAATCTTGTCTCGATTAATTCAGCCAGCGGGGAACGAGGGATGATGACCCGCTGATCGACATAAAACGGCATGCCGGCAAACCACGCCTCGTTAACCAGATAGGCAACCGGGATGCATTCCCTGATCCTGCGTTCGATAAGTCCCTGCAGGCGTTCCCTCTGCCGCTGTTCCAGGTGTCGATCAAGAACTTCAGCATCGGCATCAAAAGGCAGCGCCAGGGCCCGTAATACCAGATACGCCGCTTCATCGGCCGGGTTATCCGTACCATGGCCGTAAAACAAATCAGCGGAACTGAACCGCTGTTCGGCATAGGCTAAAAATTCCCGTGGAGTGGTTGGAAAAGCCAATATTTAATCAGTGGTGAGATATCGGTGCATACCCGGGTATTGCGGTGATATCGAACTCATCTATCTGCTCAGGACTGAGATATTTTTCGGCATATTCCAGATAAACCTTCTCACTGATGAATAGATCGAACAGATCCGGATCGATATGATTTCCAAGTTTCATACGCCCGAGGATGGACAAGGCCTGGGACAACGGCATCGCTTTCTTGTAGGGTCGGTCTCCAGCCGTCAAGGCTTCGAAAATATCAGCAATACCCATCATTCTTGCCGGGACCGACATCTGGTCACGGGTCAAGCCACGCGGATAACCCGTGCCATCCATCCTCTCATGATGTCCACCCGCGTATTCCGGCACGCTTTCCAGATGCTTCGGATACGGCAATGATTCCAGCATCTTGATGGTTACTGAAATATGGTTATTTATCACTTCGCGCTCCTCGGCCGTCAAGGTTCCTCTCTCCACCACGAGATTATAGATTTCTTCATCAGACAGGAGTTTTTGCGTCGTGCCGTCGGGTCCCAGCCAGGTGCGATTGGCGATATTTCTTATTCTGGTCTTATCCGTCTCGCTCAAGGATTCACCGCCTATATTACTGCGCCGGATGAAAGCATACTCCTCGCTTAAGCGGATGAGTTCAGACTGACATAATGAGTCGTTTTTCGGATCAGTATCAGACCCGAATTCGGCGAGTTTATTTCTTAATAGCTGAATTTCCATATCGCGCTTGAGTATTTCGAACCGGGTTTCAACCAGATCGATGCGGTCGAAGATTGTCTCCAGTTTGGTGCTTTTATCAACAACGAATTCGGGGGTGGTGATTTTACCACAGTCATGTAACCAGCCGGCGACATTCAAAGCATACCTTTCCTGCTCCGACATCGTGAAACTTTTTAAAGGTCCGTAAGCAACCCGGCAGGCAGCGTCCGCTATCATATTTGTCAGTATCGGCACGCGGTAGCAATGCCCCGCGGTATAAGGAGACTTCTCATCGATGGCATTTGCGATCAACTGGATCATGGCATCGAACAGTTTTTTCTGGGCGACGATAAGACTCTGGTTGGTGATTGTCACCGCGGCCTGCGACGCCAGTGATTCAACCACCTGCTGGTCAAGCTTCGAAAACGGTTTCGCGGCGCCGGTTTCCCGATCCTTGGCGTTTAACAACTGCAGAACGCCGATATTCGAGTTTTCGTGATTGGTCAATGGAACCGTGAGAAAGGACCTGGATCGATAGCCGGTCTGTTTGTCAAACGCCCTGGTACCGGAAAAATCGAATTTGGCGTCTGTGTAAGCATCCTCGATGTTTACTGTTTCAGCACTCAACGCCGCCCAGGTTGCCACCATGTGATTGTTGGCTTGTCCATTTTCATCATAAAGCGCAATCGGTTTGAACCCGATCTTCTGACCGCTGGTTCCACCTTTATGAATCCCCAATGATTCGGTGATCATTATTTCGAATTTCAGATGATCATCACTGGTACGCGAATACAACGTGCCACCATCTGCATTGGTTAAATCCTTCGCTTTCAGCAGGATCATTTCCAGCAGAACGCTATGATCCTTTTGCGCGGACAAGGCGATGCCGATATCCGTGAGTTCTTTCAGGAGATTTGAAAAATCTACAGTTGAGATATCCATCACACTCACATCGCTGTATCGTTAATCCCCTATCTCGCACTATCCCTGGCGGTAATCTTCACCGGCAGCCATGAAACTCCTGGCTGCTATTATAATGCATAGGCGAGACTCGCTGTAAGTCAAATCCTTTGTGTTAATCAGAGGTTCCTTAACTGCCTGCCCCCGTCAATTCAATGAACATATGATTTAATTTCCGTACGAATTCCGCGGGATCGGCGAGTTGCCCGCCTTCACTCAATAATGCCTGATCGTAAAGAATATGCGACCAGTCCTTGACCCGGTCATTATCGGTTTCCGTATGCAAACGCTGGATAATTGGATGTCCGGGGTTAATCTCGAGTATCGGTTTGGAGCCGGGGATCTTCTGGCCGGAAGCCTTTAGGATCTGCTCCAGATGACGTCCCAGGCCATGCTCATCAGCCACCAGGCAGGCAGGCGAACTGGTCAGGCGTTGCGTGGCCCGCACATCCTTGACCTGGTCTTTGAGGATTTCCTTCATTTGCTTGATCAGGCCGCCTATTTCCTCGTCGCCGTGCTTGACCTCTTCCGCGGCGACCGCTTCCGTTACACCGACGCCAGTCAGATCCAGTTCGCCCTTGGTCACTGATTGCAGCATTTTGCCGTCGAACTCATGCAGATGTGTTGTTACCCATTCATCAATGGGATCAGTTAATAACAGAACTTCGATATCCCTGGCGCGAAAAATCTCCAGATGCGGACTGTTCTTCGCCGTGGCGTAATTTTCCGCGGTCACGTAATAGATGGTCTTCTGTCCTTCCCGCATCCGGCTGACATAATCCTCGAGCGAGACTGACTGGGTGCCGGTATCATCATGGGTGGATGAAAACCGGAATAACCTGGCCAGATCATCTTTCTTGTCGTGTTCCTCGATCACTCCTTCCTTCAGGACACGGCCGAATTCCTTCCAGAACCTGGCGTATTTTTCCGTATCCTTGGTCGCGGTGGTCTTCAGTAATTCAAGTATCTTTTTCACACAGCCGGAGCGTATGGAATCGATGGTCTTATTGCGTTGCAGGATCTCTCTCGAAATATTCAGGGGCAAGTCATTGGAATCCACCACGCCACGGACGAAGCGCAAGTAGGAGGGCATCAGCTGCTCCGCGTCGTCCATGATAAAAATCCTCCGTACATACAGTTTAATCCCGTGCCGGGCTTCCCGATCCCAGAGATCAAACGGCGCCCGGCCGGGTATAAATAACAGACTGGTATATTCGAGCTTGCCTTCGACCTTATTGTGGACGTAGGCCAGGGGATCTTCGAAATCGTGCCCCACATGTTTATAAAACTCATAATACTCCTCTTCCTTGATATCCTTTTTCGGCAATGTCCACAAGGCCGTGGCGCTGTTGACGGTTTCCTCGCCTTTGGCATCCTCCCCTTCCGCCGGCATAACGATCGGCAGGGATATATGATCGGAATATTTATGGATGATGCTGCGCAACCGGAAACCGTCCAGAAACTCCTCTGCTTCGTCCCGCAGGAACAGCGTTACTTTGGTACCGCGTCTGGGTCGTTCCACCGACTCGATGGTATAATCGTTCTCACCTGTGGATATCCAGCGCACACCGTCATTGCGGGAAGCGCCGGCACGTCGGGTTACGACCTCTACTTTTCTGGCGACGATAAAGGAAGAATAGAAACCAACGCCGAATTGGCCGATTAACTGTGAATCCTTGCCGGCATCGCCGGTAAGGGCTTCGAAAAACTGCCTGGTACCGGACTTGGCGATGGTACCCAGGTTATCAATGACCTCCTCCCGTGACATGCCGATACCGTTATCGACGACACTGATGGTCTTTTGCTCCTTGTTATATTCCACGCGAATTTTCAGGTCCGGATCATCCTCGAACAAACTGTCATCCTTAAGGCCCTCGAACCGTAATTTATCAGCCGCGTCCGAAGCATTGGAGATCAGCTCGCGCAGAAATATCTCGCGGTTGCTGTATAGGGAATGGATCATCAGATCCAGTAATTGCCTTATTTCGGCCTGAAATCCCAGGGTTTCTTGCTTGGCTTCGACGCTCATACAACCAGTCCTCTGTAATTATGTATAGTTAACTATATTTAGGGATTTAGCGATGAAATTTAAAGGGGATATATGGATCGAATTTCCCTGTCGCAAAGCCATAGAGTTTAAAATTCACATTCGTTACAATGCCTGCCCATGTCACAGGTCGCCTTGCCTCCTGCCCAGCATACACCCGTTATGCAGCAATATCTGGCTTGCAAAGCCGGTTTTCCGGGGATGCTGCTGTTTTTCCGCATGGGTGATTTTTACGAGTTGTTTTACGAGGACGCCAGAAAGGCCGCGAGCCTGCTGGATATCACTCTGACCAGCAGAGGCAAATACGCGGGTACGCCCATACCCATGGCCGGGGTACCATATCATGCAGTTGATACCTATCTCGCCAAACTTGTGCGCATGGGTGAATCGGTAGCGATCTGCGAACAGATCGGTGACCCGAACCTCGCCAAAGGTCCGGTGGAAAGAAAGGTGGTACGGATCATCACCCCTGGCACTGTTACTGATGAAGCGTTGCTCGACGAGCGTACGGACAACCTGTTGGTCAGTATTTATGGCCATGGCGATGCATACGGATTGGCCTGTATGGAATTATCCAGTGGCTGTTTTACGGTCATGGAAGCCGGGAATTTAGCCTCTCTGTGTGGCGAACTGAAACGCCTGCAACCGGCGGAGATCCTGCTGCCGGAAGACTGTGCAATAATTGATGAATTAGCGATGATTTGCAAAGGAATTGCCCGGCGCCCCCCCTGGCATTATGAAGTTAAAGCGGCGGAAGAACGGCTCAAGAACCAGTACGGAATGCAGGACCTGTCCGGATTCGGGATAGCGCATCTGCCACTGCTGGTGTCAGCCGCCGGCGCTTTGTTGCAATACCTGTATGAAACACAGCGTACCAGTCTCATCCACCTGAAACCCATCAAGCTTGACCAGCAGACCGATTGTATCGTGCTCGATGCCACCAGCAGGCGCAACCTGGAGCTGGAATGTGACCTTTCCGGCAACATGAATCACAGCCTGCTCAAGATTATGGATACAGCGGCCACCAGTATGGGCAGCCGTTTACTCAGACGCTGGTTGAACCGGCCAATACGCGATCAGGAAATCCTGCGTTTCCGGCATGATGCCGTCAGCAATATGCTGACGGATCGGAACTATATCGCTACCCAGGAAAGTTTGCGACGCATTGGTGATCTGGAACGGATCCTGACGCGGGTGGCGATGTATTCAGCCCGGCCACGGGATTTGATCCAGTTGCGCGCCACTCTTGCCGAGCTGCCGCGCTTGCAGCTGCTGCTGGAAAAAATCGACAGCCCGCGACTGCGTTTACTATCCAGCGCCATCAGCACCTTCCCCGAACTGTATCAGTATCTGGTCAGCGCATTGGTTGATGCGCCGCCGGCAACGATACGCGATGGTGGAATTATCGCTGCAGGGTTCGACCCTGAACTGGATGAATTGCGGCACCTGGACCTGGGAGAGAGCGCCTACTTGCTGGAACTGGAAACACGGGAAAAGTCGCGGACCGGCATTAATAATCTTAAGGTTGCCTATAACAGAGTGCATGGTTATTACATTGAAATCAGCCGGTTGCACAGTGACAGAGTACCGGAAGATTACCACCGCCGGCAGACGTTGAAAGCCACGGAGAGATTTATTACGGCAGAATTGAAAAATTTCGAAGATCGGATCCTGAGCGCCCAGAGCAAGGCGCTGGCGCTGGAAAAACAGTTGTATCAATCCATATTGGAAAGGATTTGCCAGAATTTGATTTGCTTACAAAAATGCGCGGCAGCCATAGCCGAAATCGATGTCCTGACCGCGTTCGCGGAACGTGCCGATAACCTGGATTTCAATCCACCTGCCTTTTCTGCTGAATCCGGTATTAACATAATTGCCGGACGACACCCGGTCATAGAACAATATCGGACCGGCCCATTCATTCCGAATGATCTGTCCCTGAGCGACAGGCGGCGCATGCTGATCATCACCGGTCCGAATATGGGCGGGAAATCCACCTACATGCGGCAAGCTGCGCTTATTATGATCCTCGCCCATATAGGCAGTTTCGTCCCGGCACAAACGGCTGTGTTCGGACCGATAGACCGCATTTTTACCCGGATCGGCGCAGCCGATGACCTGGTTGGAGGACAATCAACCTTCATGGTTGAGATGATCGAGACTGCGAACATCCTGAATAACGCGTCCCGCAACAGTCTGGTATTGATGGACGAAATCGGCCGTGGGACCGGCACCGATGACGGACTGGCGCTGGCCTGGTGCTGCGCCGCCTACCTGGCGCGCGAAGTTGGAGCATATACGTTGTTCGCGACGCATTATTTCGAACTTACCGCCCTGACCGCTCATGTTCCGCATACTGAAAATGTCCATCTGGACGTGGTCGAACACGGTGAGAAGTTAGTCTTTATGCATACCGTCAAGGACGGGCCTGCCAACCGCAGCTATGGCATACAGGTGGCACAACTGGCCGGGATACCCAAAATCATCATTGAGCAGGCTAAATACCGATTAGGGGAAATGGTTCAGAGATCCTGTACCACCGGCCAGACGGTCCCGCCCCAGGCTGATATGTTCCAGCCGCAACACTCTCTGCTTGAAGAACTGAAAACTTTAAATCTTGATGAAATCACGCCCAAACAGGCACTGGATATACTCTTCAATATGCATGCCAGAATCAACCAGTCGTAACCAATAGTTATTCCAACGGACTTTCTCTATCACTTTTAAGAAGGTATCATATGGCCCCCGGGACAAAACAACCGGACCCCGTGAAAACCTGCAAGAACAAAGGTAAAAAACAATGCCATTTATAGTGACTGAAGCTTGCATCAAATGTAAATACACGGACTGCGTGGAAGTCTGCCCTGTGGATTGCTTCCACGAAGGACCTAATATGCTGGTAATTGACCCTGACGAATGCATCGACTGCACGCTATGCGAGCCGGAATGTCCCGTTGAAGCCATCATGTCGGAAGATGACGTTCCCGAAAAATTGCATGAATATATTGCACTGAATGCTGAACTGGCAAAGGAATGGCCGGTTATCAACGAAATGAAAGACGCCCCAGCAGATGCCGACGAATGGAAGGACAAAACCGGAAAGATTAAATTCCTGGAGCGTTAAACGGCTATATTTATCGCAATATTTCGTTTTCCCTCCCCCTGTTCCGGCGCTCATTGCCTACCGCCGCTGTTGCGCTGCCGTCAACATATGCAAAAGATCACCAGCCTGAACTTTTTATTGACCGTAATTATTATCCTGTTTTCAATGCTGGCGACAACCACTGTTCATGCCGCTGAGATTTACAAGTGGGTGGATGAAAATGGAAAAGTCCATTATGGCGATCACCCCACTGCCCAGGCAGCGGAAAAAATCATTATTCACAAATCCGCCAATGCAGATGCGAACTATCAAAATGAACTGGAAAAGCAAACCAGGCTATTGGAAATTTACACTGAGGAACGACAAGAGCAGCAGCAGCTGCAGGAAAAAATCAGGGAAGATAATGCTACCCGTGACAGGAATTGTAATCTGGCGAAGAAAAATCTTGCCGGGATGAAGACTGCGAGTTTTCTCTATGAAGCCACCGATGATCCGTTGAATCCTCGCATTTTGAGCCAGACGGAAAGGGCCACTGAAACCGCCAAAGCAGAAACCGCGGTTCAGCGGTGGTGCAATTAATTCAGACCGTCACTATCAACTCATCAGGGTCTCCTGCCGATGCTGGTAACGGGTGACCAAAGTTTTAACTCAAGAATTTCATAATTTTTCTGATATCCACGCTGATTTACTAAAAAATATACCCGCTCTTAATCAAATATTGGATAAAATACTTGAAAAGGATCCGGAAAGTCGTTATCAAAGCGGGAACGAACTTGCTGTAGCTTTACATAGCTGCCTGAAAAATATAAAGAAAAAATAACATGGCCTCAACGGCACAACTCGAAATTGCCAACGTTTCCGATGTCGGAAGACGGCGTCCACACAACGAAGACAGTACCCTGAGCGACCTCCATCGTGGTCTGGTGATCCTGGCGGATGGCATGGGGGGTTATAAGGCCGGCGAAGTGGCCAGTGCCATCGCCGTCAAATCCATTTATGATGCCGTGTGCGATGGTCTAAAAACTATTAATCATGGGCAAATCGATAAAAATTCCGGATTTAAACTGGAATCCCTACTGGTAAAAGATGCCATAATTCAGGCAAATTCAGGGATTTACAACACAGCCCGAACAGATGAACAATGCCAAGGCATGGGCACTACCGTGGTTGTTTGCTTGTTTAATGCTAATTATGTGACCGTAGCCCACGTCGGGGACTCCAGGCTTTACCGAAAACGGGCTGAAGATTTTCATCAAATAACAAAAGATCATTCGTTAATTCAAGAGCTTATCGATCGGGGCCTGTATACGCCCGAAGAGGCTGTACTTAAAACTCCCAAAAACCTCGTGACACGGGCGCTCGGTATAGACGCGAAGGTCGAGGTTGATGTACTTGAAGAACAGCTGAAAACAGGCGATATTTATCTCCTATGTTCGGATGGATTAAATGATATGGTAAATGATGAAGAAATTCACTTAACCCTAAGTAAATATAGTGCTAATCTTGCACATTCTGCGGAGGAATTAGTCCGTTTGGCAAATTCAAAAGGTGGTAAGGATAATATTTCCGTTATCCTGATACGGGTTAGGGAAGGGGGTTCAGCAGGGAGTAGCATAAAACAATTTTTCAAACGTTTTTTTTGAAGCTAGGGGAAATGGGACAGAGCTATGGCGAAGTTAGTTCTGAGTTTAAACGGTGTAATGCAGGGCGAATACCCGCTTGATAAAGAGCGGATTACGGTCGGCCGTAAGCCTGATAATGATATACCGATAGATAACCTTGCGGTAAGCGGTAAGCATGCATTAATCATAACTATCCTGGATGATTCTTTTCTGGAAGATCTGGGCAGTACCAATGGCAGCTATGTCAATGGTAAATTGATTAAAAAACATGCACTTAAGAATGGGGACGTCATAGCTATCGGAAAGCATGAACTGAAATACGTCAACGAAAACGCCACCGCTGACGATGATGAGTTTGAAAAAACCATGATCATCAAGCCGGGCTCCGCCAGTGCTGCTGTCGCAGCCGCCAAAGCAGCAGAACAGGCAGGTGCCGGTCCGGTGGCCCATATTCCGGCTACTGCAGCAAAAGGCGCTCCGAGTGGTGGTGGCATGCCTTTGGGCAGACTGACCGTGCTCAACGGACCGATCGCCGGCAAGGAACTGGAATTAACCAAGGCACTGGTGACTCTCGGCAAACCCGGTACACAGGTAGCCGTTATTTCGCGGCGCCCGCAAGGCTATTTTCTGACTCACATCGAAAGTGACGGGGACGGTAAAAGATATCCAATGGTAAACGGTGAGGGCATAGGCCCCAAGGCCTATCAACTGAAAGACAGTGACCTGATCGAACTGGCGGGCATTAAAATGGAGTTTTCCTGCAACTAGACGCGCTCCGGTCTTTATAGCGCGATTATTGATAAACCGATCTGTAAATCGTCAGTCCTTTTAAATTTTATTTTCCGACATCAGTCAAACAACGACACTCAAGCATCCGACGCTATTCTTTCAGCTACGCTGGCATGAATCGGAAACACCTTGTCCAACCGGGCCAATTGCAGCACATTCATCGCTGCGACGCTGACGCTGATGAGGCCAAACTTGAGTGCCTTCTTTTTTGCCGTTTGATAACCTTCAACCAGACTGGCGACTCCTGAACTGTCGATATAGGTAACGCGCGAAAGGTCCACCAGCAAGTTTTGGGCTTTGTTCAAACATTCGAGAATTTGCTTGCGAGCCTCGGGGGAACAGGATAAATCGACTTCGCCGTCAAGTTCGACAATAGTGTAATGATTGTCCTGTCTAGTGTTGTACTTCATTGGCAATACTCACCTGCGTTAACATGACCGAAATCATATGCACCTGTGCCGAAATCAGTCAATCGACTTTTTCATCTCGAGATAATTGCCGTTCCCTCCATCGAGATGACCGATTTTGAATTCATCCATGATTTCCGAGATAAAATGCACACCCAATCCGCCTGGCCTGATATCTTCCAAATCCCTCGACTTTACTTTCTCCAAATCTATGGGTGCAGCGAAATCTACTAATTTGAACCTGAGCTGCGACCCGGCATGGTGAATTTCCAGAACTATATCGCCTGTGCTGTTGCCCTGATATGCGTGTTGAATCACGTTCATACAGGCTTCGTTGACCGCTATCACCAGTTTCTCGCCCAGAGCATCATTACAACCCACGGTTTGCACCGCCCGCTTGACCAGTGCACGCACGAGCGTCAGCCGTTCTGCTTTGGCCGGAAATCGTATCTCCAGTAGTTTCTCTTCCTTACTCATCTCTTCCCATCGATAACCAGCATGGTGATGTCATCGTGCTGACTGACATTGGGTCGCCGAAGTACGGCGATAATATTTTCCAGCCGCTGTCCGACAAGATACTCCTTATTAAGCTTGACCAGTTCAATAAGGCCCTGCACTTCCAGCTGCTTGTTATTAACATCCACGGCTTCCGTAACCCCATCAGTAAATATGTACAGACTGCCCCCATCCAAAGCTATGGTGGTAACCGGAAATTCTGCTCCGGGAATGATTCCGATCGGGGGTGCTTCTGCCGGATATTCCTTAAATAACCCATCCTTGCCATGATACAGGGGCGGCTGATGTCCGGCGTTCGCCAGTCGCACCTCACCCGTTTTGATATTAACAAAACCGGTAACCAGGGTGATAAACATCCCATGGGATACTGACTCGCAGATTTCTTCATTAACATGAGCGAGCAATACCCCTGGATCGTCGATGATCTTGGCCAGATGATGCAACAGGCTGCTGGCCTTGGCCATTACAATAGCGGCGTTCATGCCTTTGCCGGAGACATCAGCCAGATTGAAATAAATCAGGCCATCGCCTCTCTGAAAGAAATCATAGAAATCACCGGAAACCTCCCGGGCCGGGATATTTATCCCAACTACGGGAAAATTTCCCCCAGGTGCGACGGGTAACAGGCCCTCCTGTATTTCCCGCGCCAGTTCCAGTTCTTTCTGCATTCTTTCCTGCACAACCAGTTTATCCGCCATGCGGGCATTATGGATAGCCAGTGAAGCTGCTGCAGCCAGAGCGTTAATCAAATGTTGATCCTGTTCATCGAATAAATGATTGCCGCTTTTTTTATTTATCAGTTCCAGTGCACCGATACAATTGTCCTGAATGATCAACGGCGCGCATAAAATTGAACGTGTGATAAATCCGGTATCTTTATCAACATTCTGGGCGAAATTCGGATCCTTGGTGACATCTCTGATCATCTGGACGGTTTTGTTTCTGACCGTTGCACCGACGATACCCTTGCCTGCCGGCAGGCGCAATCCTGTTATATCTACCGGCCCGGCACAACCTTGACATACCAGTTCGGTATTATTATTTTCCAGCAGGAAAATCGATGCTGCCTCTGCATTGAGGTAATCCATAAAACGTTCCAGCGCATTCTGCAGTGTGTCGTCGATATTCAGTGAATGCGCAAACGACTGGGTAATCTCGGCCAGCAGGCCCAGCTGGTCCTGCAGGGAATACCCACTGCTTTTATCGAACAAGTTATGTAATTCAGTCGTCATGTAGTATCGCTGTTGCGTCAGGCACGTGGATCACGCTGAACTATACGTGGCTTTTTCCCACCATTCACATAAATTGTAAAGTATACACTTTCCGCATTGGGGTTTGCGCGCGGTACAAATATATCTGCCATGCAGGATCAACCAGTGATGGGCATCCTGTTTGTAATATGCGGGAACAACTTTGAGTAACTTTTTTTCAACTTCCAATACATTCCCGCCAGAAGCGAGCCCGGTACGATTGGCGACCCTGAAAATATGGGTATCTACGGCGATGGTCGGTTGACCAAAAGCTGTGTTCAAAATGACATTGGCGGTCTTCCTGCCGACCCCCGGCAATGCCTCCAGCGACTTTCTGTCTGCCGGCACCTGACCTTGATGGTGTTCGATCAGGATTCGGCAGGTTTCGATAATATGCTTCGCCTTAGTGTTATATAAGCCGATGCTTTTGATATAGTTCTTCAGGCCATTAACGCCCAGGCGAACGATGGCTGCCGGAGTATTAGCGACAGGAAACAATTTAGCCAGCGCCTTGTTGACACTGACATCGGTAGCCTGGGCCGATAGAATCACGGCAACCAGCAATTCAAAAGGATTGCTATATATTAATTCCGTTGTCGGTTTCGGATTCGCGGCATGCAGGAGTTGAAACAATGCCACTCTGTTACGCTTATTCAACGTCAGTCACGCATGTTGACTGGCGCTACGATTAATAGCGGCGCAATAATTCCACAAAGCGATAATCAGCCCGATACAGATTAACGCACCCGGTGCCGCACGGGTAATTGCCAGGCCTGTAACGGTATCGGGAAGGTGCAGATCCAGGCTGAGTTCCGAGCCTGTCCATGTCATACCAGCGCCAAGACTGCCAAAGGTCAGCAGCTCGCGGAGTGTTCCTGTTGCGATGAACAACAATAATACCACCAAGCCTGTCCTGACAGCATGATCCAGTGATTGCCGTAAAGGTAAACGCAAGTAGCATTCTTCTGACACTGCAAATACGAGACTGTTGCATGCGAGTAGTGGCAGGTAAATACCGAATTGTTCCTTCAGTCCATAAAAATAAACCATTAATACCATTTCGAACAGACTTATCCAGGTTGCGATAATCAGTATCAGAAAAGGTATTCTTATCCGCCAGGAAATAAAATTGCGAATGATAGAAACTGAAACGGCGATGGCTACCAATAACAGGGAAAACATCAGCCCAGCCGTGAGACTGATGCTAAGTGTCGTCGATAGCGCGAGCAAGGGCGGTAATAATAATAACTCCGCCGGGATACGCTTGTCAGTCGTGGCGTGATCAATAAACATAACGGTTGAAATTATTTTATTAAGGAAGCTCTGAATAAGTCTATCCTGGACTCTTCAGAGCCCGCACGGAACCACTGATTTAATCAGAAGTTCCTTAGTGCATTCTATCTCAGCATGGGAATCAGTTCGACATCGCGCACTAGGATGATAAAGCCCGTTTCGCCAGGCACCAGTGAGGGGCTCCTTCTGGCCGAACCCGCTCATTGAATTATCATCATATTTATTCATTGATTTCAGTTAGTTAACTAAAGGCGGCTCCTCATCGGCATGCTGGTCTATCAGTTCGGACTGCGCAGGGTGTTTTCGTTATTGTTGTTGCTGTCGAGTTTCATCGGCGATGGTCGTATTCACCGCCTGCGCGAATGCTATCTGAACCAATTCACCGTCAATCACAATACCTGGGTATTGTTTAGCAGGGGCTTTCCATCATTCTTATAGGAATTATCGTTTACTTACTGGTTTTGCTGGCTCACTGATACCTGTAATATCTTTCTCCTCATGGCGACTATCGGGGCATTTGCGGTGATCTTCGATGCGGCGGGGTGGGTCCTCTGTGTCAAGGCCAATTACGGATCAGGGTACTGGAGTACGCCGGGTGGTCGCGTGGAAATTGGTGAATCGCCCGTTGGCGCCCTGAAACGCGAGGTACTCGAAGAAACCGGTTATATTATCGAGCCGGGTCATCTCATAGGTGTCTATGCGAAACCCTACCGGGATGATCTAGTCTTATCCTTCAACGCTACTATCCTGTCACGCGAACCATGGCAACCCAATCACGAGATCGCTGAAGTTGGATTTTTCGCGCCGGAAGCGTTGCCGGAGGGGATGGGCGTGATTGCAAGAACCCGGATCCTGGATGCAGTGGCTAATCAGAAAGGCGTGTTTCGCGTCTTTGAAGTACCAGACCTGGAAGATTAGTTAGTAGTTATCCAAAAAATAAGGGGCACATTTAGTGCCCCCTCATCGCTTTTCATTTCCTTTAAACTTTTAACTATCCACTTTTAACTGCAACTATTGCGGCTTACCAACGTACCGCCCCACGTAGGCCGCTTTCGCGATTACCTTGCCCTGCATGGCCTCCAGTAATTCCTTGCGGCCGGAAGTCGCCGGAATGTCGAGGTTCGCGTTTAAGGCATAGAGATCGAACACATAATGGTGATGTTTGGGTCCGGGCGGCGCTCCTGGCCCCATATAGCTGTTCTGGCGCATCAGATTGGCGCCCACAACCGCGCCTTCCGGCAAGCTCCCTTCCGGTATGCCACCGGCGGCAGCCGGAATGTTCCAGACCAGCCAGTGCAGGATCCCTTCCGTCCCGCCGCCAAAAGCTACGTCAATATCATGGAAAATAATCGCATAGCTGACCGTACCATCCTCTGGATTCGCAAACGTAAAACCCGGTTGCACGTTGCCGCC
>Ga0156298_1001_pt1 | contig 17105 bp, 29 predicted proteins | sample RifCSPlowO2_12_FD_107946 | JGI IMG/M metagenome (GOLD analysis project Ga0156298, IMG submission 107946) | Gammaproteobacteria bacterium RIFCSPLOWO2_12_FULL_52_10
CTATTACCTGAAGGCTCAGCGCTTACGACGGCTCATCCGCGACGACTTTCAAAGAACCTTTGAAAAAGTCGATGTGATCATCGGCCCCACCTCGCCAACAACCGCATTCAAGTTAGGCGAAAAGCTCGATGACCCTGTCAGTATGTACCTGAATGACATCTATACAGTCCCGATTAACCTGGCCGGTTTACCGGCGATCTCTGTACCAGTGGGCTTTGTCAATGGGCTGCCGGTGGGCATGCAGATAACCGGCAATTATTTTTCGGAATCCAGGCTCCTGAATATCGCCCATCAATATCAGCAAATTACCGATTGGCATAACCGGATGCCGGCAGGATTTAACTAACCATGCTGTGGGAAACAGTCATTGGTCTGGAGATCCACGTCCAACTCTCGACTCACAGCAAGATCTTTTCCGGGGCCGCGACTGCCTATGGCGCGCCGGCAAACACTCAGGCCTGCGCCATAGATCTGGGACTGCCGGGGGTATTACCCGTGATCAATGCGGAGGTAGTGCACATGGCGATCAAGTTCGGTCTGGCTGTCGACGCCGCCATTGCCGAACGTTCGGTTTTTGCCCGCAAGAATTATTTTTATCCGGACCTGCCAAAAGGCTACCAGATCAGCCAGTTTGAACTGCCCATCGTCAGCCGCGGTAAACTGGCGATCGTCCTTGATGATGGCACCACCAAGACCATCAGTATCACCCGCGCCCACCTGGAGGAAGACGCCGGCAAGTCACTGCATGAGGATTTCCACGGCATGACCGGCATCGACCTGAACCGGGCCGGGACACCGCTGCTGGAGATCGTTTCGGAACCCGAAATGCGCTCGGCGCGGGAAGCGGCCATCTATATGAAAAAGATCCATACCCTGGTGCGCTATCTGAATATATCGGACGGCAACATGCAGGAGGGTTCATTCCGTTGCGACGCCAATGTCTCGATCCGGCCCGTGGGCGAAACGAGATTCGGCACCCGAACCGAGACCAAAAACCTGAATTCGTTCCGTTTCGTCGAACAGGCCATCCTGCATGAGATCGACCGGCAGCGGGAGATCCTGGAAGCCGGTGGTCAAATCGTCCAGGAAACCAGACTGTATGATCCGGATCTGGGTGAAACCCGGCCCATGCGCAGCAAGGAAGAGGCCAATGACTACCGTTATTTCCCGGATCCGGATCTGCTGCCGGTGGCAATCAGCCGGGCGGACATCGATGCCATCCGCAAGGTACTACCCGAGCTGCCGGATGCCAAACGCCAGCGGTTCATCAAGCAGTACGGCTTATCCGACTATGACAGCGAGAACCTGACCGCCAGCCGGGAACTGGCGGATTATTTCGAACAGACGGTGACTGCTTCCGGCAACGCCGAAAAACTCAGCGCCAACTGGATCATGGGTGAGTTGTCCGCTGCCCTGAACAAGAACAACCTGGAAATTAACGCCAGCCCCGTCAACGCCGTGATGCTGGGCGGGCTGCTCAAGCGTATCCAGGACAACACCATTTCCGGCAGGATCGCGAAACAGGTATTCGAGGCGATGTGGAACGGCGCAGGCGACGCCGATACCGTTATCGCGACACGCGGGTTGAAACAAGTCACTGACAGCGGCGCAATCGTAAAACTGGTGGACGAGGTCATCGCCGCAAATCCCGACCAGGTCCGGCAATACCGCGCCAGCCCGGAGGAGAAACAGGCCAAGCTCCTCGGCTACTTCGTCGGCCAGATCATGAAAAAATCCCAGGGCAAGGCCAACCCGCAACAGGTCAATCAAATACTCCGGGAGAAACTGAAGCCGTAATCATGCGAATATTCCTTAATCCATGATAGACACTACACCGGAATCACCTCACTTCGCTACCTATCTCCAAGCCAAGTTCTTCCCGAGCGCAGCCCCGATTAACAGCTATCTCCACCAGTCCGCTGGAATTTTCGTACCAAAACGAGGTGCCTGGTGGTACACCGGCAAAGCTGTCCGAGTGTTTAATCTCCCTGCCTGCCACGACGAGTGTTTTACTAACCTCCATGGCCGCCGCCCTGATACCGGTCCAGGCATTACCAAAACTGTCGAAATAGATAATTTCCGCCAAATCATCCGGCCAATTATAGCGTTGCGACCATGAAATCTTTTTACCGGGGACCGGTTGCTGCCTGGCAAGCATGGCACAGACCGGGGCATACAGATCCCGCCCGTGAAAACTGTTCGATAGCTTCACTGGCTGATAGGTGATCTGCCAGCATTCGACGGTTGCACTCCACCTGCTAACGAGATCAAACAAACCATTATGAGGTCCGACAAAAAGATGATCGACTAATCTGATCACCACCGGCAGGTCCCGACCGCTGCCAACGCCTGGATCAACAACACAGAAAAAGATGGTTCCCTTGGGAAAGTCCGCGGATAACGCTGCCAGCAGGTATGCCCCGGCCTGCACATTTTGCGCCGGAACATCGCAGAGAAGATTGATCACTCTTTCCGAAGGGGCATAACGGAACAACATGGCCTCGATCTCACCAATATATGGGCCCTGCTGACCATAATCCGAAAACAGTACGATCATGAAAGACAGTTTAAAGTGGAAAGATAAAAGTGAAAAGAAAAAAGATGAAACACGGGGGCACGGAGGACACGGAGAATAAATATTAATACAAAATCAAAGCAAGGTTGTTCATAACTAAAAACTGACCTGGATTACTACTGGCAGATTTGATGTTTGCACAGCCTGCTTTTTTACTCATATTTCTCCGTGTCCTCCGTGCCTCCGTGTTTCATTTTGAGCATCATCACATAGGGGAGAAATGAGACAGGCATCGCCGCTCCATTACGGTCGCTCCGGACTCATGTCCTCACGCGACATAAGTACTTCCATGTACAAAATCCCTGCACCCGCGGCATACCGTACCTCCTGTACATAAAAAAACCGGGCTGTCATAGCCCGGTTTTAATTACTTTGTTTTTATTATTATTTCTCCACTCCCCCGTGGCTTATTTTTATTCCGAATTCGCTTCCGGCCTGTCGACCAGTTCCACTATCACCATGGGCGCACGATCCCCAGCCCGGTAACCGCATTTCAAAATCCGCAGATAACCACCAGGTCGGGCCTTGTAACGCGGCCCCAGTTCATTGAATAATTTGGAAACGGCTGATCTGTCCCGCAACCGTGAAAAAGCCAGGCGGCGCAGGGCAACCGAGTCGCTCCTGGCCATGGTAATCAGCGGTTCGGCAACACGGCGTAATTCCTTGGCCTTGGGCAAGGTCGTCCTGATCAGTTCATGCTGCAGCAGGGATGCCGCCATGTTACGGTACATGGCCTTGCGGTCCGAACTGTCCCGGTTTAGTCTTCTACCACTCTGTTTATGCCGCATATTCTTTCCACTTTCTCATTACTTATAGCTTATAGCTTGTAGCTTGTAGCTGTATTTATGCCGATACCTTGTCTTCATATAAACCCGGCGGCGGCCAGTTCTCCAGCCGCATCCCCAATGACAGTCCGCGCGAGGCCAATACGTCTTTTATTTCGGTCAATGACTTTTTGCCGAGATTTGGTGTTTTCAATAACTCTACTTCCGTTCGCTGAATCAGATCGCCAATGTAGTAAATACTTTCTGCCTTCAGGCAATTGGCTGAGCGGACGGTCAGCTCCAGGTCGTCCACCGGTCGTAGCAGGATTGGATCGATTTCCGGCTCTTTGCTGGCGACCGCTTCCACGGCTTCCTCGGCTTCCAGATCCACGAATACCGATAACTGGTTTCGCAGGATGCGCGCCGCCTCGCGTACGGCGTTCTCCGGGTCTATAGTGCCATTGGTTTCTATTTCGATGATCAGTTTATCCAGATCGGTCTGCTGTTCAACGCGGGCACTCTGCACATCATATGAAACTCGTTTGATGGGGCTGAACGAAGCATCGAGTTTGAGTTTGCCAATTGCCTGCGTTTCTTCCTCGTAACCGCCGATAACCACGGGCCGATAACCGCGGCCGCGTTCAACCTTCATGGTCATGTTAAGTTCACCCGCCTTGGTCAAATTGGCAATCAGGTGATCCGGGTTACAGATTTCCATATCGTGATCCACCGTGATATCACTGGCCAGCACCGGTCCAGGTCCGGTTTTCTTCAAACTGATATGGGCCTCATCATTGGCGTGCATCTTGATAGCCAGTCCCTTCAAATTTAACATGATATCAGTAACATCTTCCTCCACACCTTCCACCGTCGTGTATTCATGCAATACGCCTTCTATCTCAACCTCGGTTACTGCGCATCCAGACATTGCTGAAAGCAGTACCCGGCGAAGTGCATTGCCCAGTGTATGGCCAAACCCCCTGTTCAGGGGTTCGATATTGATTATCGAACGCGTAGCGTTGATGGTTTCAACATCTACACGGCGCGGTTTTAATAATTCGTTGAATGTTGACGGCATGTCTTTTACCTGTAGCTGCTTATTTTGAATAGAGTTCAACGACCAGTTGTTCGTTGATTTCCTGCGATAATTCGGCACGTTCGGGCACGGATTTGAAAACACCTTCCATTTTCTTAGCGTTAACTTCCACCCACTCCGGCAGGCCATATTGCTCGGCGACATTCAGCGAATCCTGTATCCGCAATTGTTTCTTGCTCTTTTCCCGGATCGCGATGATATCAGCAGGCCTTACCTGATAAGACGGAATATTCACTGATTTGCCATTGACCGTGATCGATTTATGGCTGACGAGCTGTCGGGCTTCATTGCGGGTGCAGCCGAAACCCATCCGGTAAACGACATTATCCAGTCGGCATTCGAGCAGCTTCAGCAGGTTTTCCCCGGTTGAACCATGACGACGGCTGGCTTCATGATAATAACGGCGGAACTGTTTTTCCAGAATTCCGTATATCCGTCGCAGCTTCTGTTTTTCGCGCAACTGCACGGCATAATCGGTCAAGCGTTTGGCTTTTGAGCCCTGCTCGCCCGGGATCTTGTCTATCTGGCATTTCGATTCCAGCGGCCGGGCTCTGCTCTTCAGAAAGAGATCAGTGCCTTCACGCCTGCTCAGTTTGCATTTAGGTCCCAGATAACGTGCCATAAGATTAGCTCCTCTCTAAACCCGACGCCGCTTTGGTGGGCGGCAGCCATTATGGGGAACGGGTGTGATATCAGTGATATTGGTAATCTTGAATCCGACTGCATTCAGCGCACGGACTGCGGATTCACGGCCCGGTCCCGGTCCCGTGATGAACACCTCCATGCTTTTCATACCGAATTCCAGCGCTGCTTCCCCTGCTTTTTGGGCGGCGACCTGCGCCGCAAATGGAGTACTCTTGCGCGAACCGCGGAAACCACAGCCGCCGGAAGTCGCCCAGGTTAACGCATTACCCTGCCGGTCGGAAATCGTAATGATAGTATTATTAAAGGACGCATGCACATGAGCGATCCCATCGACTATTGTCTTTTTAACCTTCTTTTTAGCGCGAACGCTGGTTGCCTTTGCCATAAATTAACCCTTCTTGAGTACGCGCCGGGGACCCTTGCGGGTACGGGCATTGGTCTGGGTCTGCTGGCCCCGGACCGGTAGTCCGCGGCGGTGGCGGATGCCCCGGTAACAGCCGAGGTCCAGCAGCCGTTTTATGTTCATCGACACTTCCCGGCGCAGATCGCCTTCTATTTCAAAATTACCCACGGCGTTACGGAGCTTGTCGAGCTGTTCTTCACTCAGTTCCCGCACCTTGGTATGCGGCTGCAATCCGATGGTATTGCAAATCTCCAGTGCCCGGCTTTTACCAATACCATATATATATGTCAGGGCGACATGCAGATGTTTATTCTCAGGTATATTGATACCGGCTATACGTGCCATTTCTATCTCTCTCTAAAAAACCAGATTTCAACCCTGGCGTTGTTTATGGCGGGGGTTTTTACATATCACCCGCACCACGTTTTTACGCCGGAGTACCCGGCAATTCCGACAGATCTTTTTCACAGAGGCTCTTACTTTCATATCCGATCTCCGGTTAACTGCGTCTGCTGTAGGCTTTGAGGTTGGCCTTTTTCAGCAGCCCTTCATACTGATGCGACATCAGATGAGCCTGCACCTGTGACATAAAATCCATGACCACCACCACGACGATTAATAAAGAAGTGCCACCGAAATAAAACGGAACATTGTATTCCAGGATTAGTAACTCCGGTAACAAGCAAACGATGGTGATATAAATCGCCCCGGCCAGCGTCAGCTTGGTCAAGACCGTATCCAGATATTTGGCAGTCTGTTCGCCCGGCCGCATGCCCGGCACAAAGGCACCGGATTTTTTCAGGTTTTCCGCCGTTTCTTTCGGGTCGAATACTATCGCCGTATAAAAAAAACAGAAAAAGACTATGCCGGCGGCATACAGTATGACATACAGGGGCTGGCCGGGCGCTATGGTTTGGGCCAGGTCCTGAAACCAGCGTAAGGCCGGAATATCGCTTTGACCAATCCAGCCAACCAGCGTGGTGGGAAACAGGATGAGACTGGAAGCGAAGATAGGTGGTATCACACCCGACATGTTCAGTTTCAGCGGTAAATGACTGGATTGGCCGGCGTACATCTTGCGACCGACCTGCCGCTTGGCATAATTCACGGTGATCCGACGTTGCCCGCGTTCAACGAATATAACGACACCCGTGACTGCCAGAATCAGTAAAAATAAAAATATTACCATCAGGACATTCAATTCACCGGTGCGCGCCAGTTCCAATGTCCCCGCGACCGCTGCCGGTAGGCCGGCGACGATACCGGCAAATATGATCATTGAGATACCGTTGCCGACTCCGCGTTCGGTTATCTGCTCACCCAGCCACATCAGAAACAGCGTTCCTGTGACCAGTGTGGTAACAGCGATCAACCGGAATCCCATACCCGGATCCATGACCACGGACAAACCGCTAGAGCCAGTTTGCCCCTCCAGCGCAATACAGACACCGATAGCCTGGAAAGACGCCAATACGACAGTGCCATAACGAGTGTATTGGGTGATTTTGCGCCGGCCGATTTCGCCTTCTTTGCGCAATTCCTTCAAACGCGGATCTATGAACGTTAGCAGTTGCAGGATAATCGAGGCGGAAATATACGGCATGATCCCCAAAGCGACTACCGAAAAGCGCCTTAGCGCCCCGCCGGAAAACATGTTGACCATATCCAGTATCGTGCCGGTCTGCGAGTTAAACATTTCCGCCAGCGCGCCCGGATTAATTCCGGGAACAGGAATGAAAGTACAAATCCGATATACGAACATCGCGAACAGCAGGAAGAATAATCGCGATCTGAGTTCCTTCAGTTGACCGAGTCCGGCCAAGCCGCCGGGGATTGCTGGATTCGATGCGACCATCTTAGTCCTCGATCCTGCCGCCAGCCGCGGTGATAGCGGCACGCGCACCCTTGCTCACCCGCAAGCCCTTTATGATCACGGGCTTTTTTATTTCTCCGGACACGATTACTTTCACAAATTTAATGTGTTTAGCGATAAGCTTTGCCTGCTGTAACGCGGTTATATCGATGATCTCCGCTTCGATACCATTTAATTCATGCAGCCGGATTTCATCGGTGACAATCGACACCCGTGACGAAAATCCGGATTTCGGCAGACGCCTTTGCAGTGGCATTTGGCCGCCTTCGAAGCCAATCTTGTGGAAACCACCAGCCCGGGCTTTCTGTCCTTTATGTCCGCGTCCAGCGGTTTTACCGAGACCGGAACCCTTGCCTCGGCCAAGGCGGCGGCGCCCGGTTGCAGAGCCTGCGGCAGGTTTCAATGTGTTCAAGCGCATATCAGACATCCTCAACGGCCAGGAGATAAGAGACTTTTTCGATCATGCCGCGATTTTCCGGCGTATCAGCGACAACAACGCTACGATTAATCCGGCGCAGGCCCAGACCGGTCACGCAGGCCTTGTGTGCTTGCAATCGGTGAATGGTGCTGCGCTTCAGCGTTACTTTCAGTTTCTTCTTCGCTTTGGCCATGATTAAGCCCTGAGTTCTTCGACGGTTTTACCGCGTTTGGCCGCCCGATATTCGGGGGAGGCGATAGCTTGCAACCCTTTGATCGTGGCCCGGACGACATTTACGGGATTGGTTGAACCAATGGACTTGGCCAGAATATTGTGGATCCCGACTACCTCGAAAATCGCCCGCATCGGTCCACCGGCTATAATTCCGGTACCATCGGAAGCTGGTTCCATATGTACCTTGGCGGCACCGTGATTCGCCGTCACTGGATAATGCAATGTACCTTCGTTGAGGGGAACCGAAATCATATTACGGCGCGCTTTCTCCATGGCCTTCTGTATAGCAACCGGAACTTCCCGCGCTTTACCACGTCCGAAACCAACCTTGCCGTTACCGTCTCCAACCACGGCCAGCGCGGCAAAGCCGAAGATCCGACCACCCTTGACGACCTTGGCGACGCGATTCACCGCCACCAATTTTTCTATCAGGTCTTCATTACCAGTATATGAATCACTAAGCGCCATAAATTAAACCTCTAAAATTCCATACCGTTTTCGCGGGCGGCATCCGCCAAGGCCTTGATCCGGCCATGATATTTATAACCGGAACGATCGAATGCCACTTTGGCAACACCGGCTTTCCTGGCACGCTCGGCCAGCACCTTACCGACGACAGCCGCAGCTGCGGCATTGCCGCTGTATTTGATTTCCTGTTTCACTTCTTTATCCAGTGTCGAGGCGCTGGCGATAACCTTGGCGCCATTCGGTGCAATGATCTGGGCATAGATATGCCTTGGCGTGCGATGCACGCATAATCTGTTTGCACCCTGCAATCTGATACGTGCGCGCGTCTTACTGGCTCTTCTTAGTCTTGAAATTTTCTTCTGCATGTTCAGTTTTGTTTAAATAATCTGCCTGCCGCTAAGCTTTCTTCGCTTCTTTGCGAAGAATATGCTCATTCAGATAGCGCACGCCCTTGCCTTTATATGGCTCAGGAGCGCGGTAGGAGCGGATATTGGCCGCCACTTGTCCAACCTTTTGTTTGTCGATCCCCTTGACGATGATTTCCGTCTGGCTGGGGGTTTCAATCGTAATCCCGTCCGGGATCGGAAAATTCACTGGATGGGAAAAGCCGAGAGTCAGGTTTAAGAACTTACTCTGAACCGCAGCGCGATAACCAATACCAACTATGGTTAATTTTTTTTCAAAGCCGTCGGTTACTCCGGTAACGATGTTCTGTAACATGGCCCGGGTGGTGCCGGCTATGGCCCGTGCCATCTTGGAGTTCGATTTTGCGGTAAACTTGAGAACATTCTCTTCACGGGTAACTGCAACCAGAGCATGTACGGCAAAGGTCATTTCCCCTTTCTTGCCTTTCACACTGACGGTATTACCCGAGATATTGACCTCAACATTCTTCGACAGCACTATCGGATTTTTCGCTATACGTGACATTTACTCTACTCTTACGTAACTATACAAAGCACTTCACCGCCGACTCCGTGCTCCCGGGCTGACTTGTCTGTCATCACGCCTTTCTGGGTCGAAATAATCGCCGTGCCGAAACCGCCCAACACCTTCGGCAATTTGGATTTCGATCGGTATCGCTTTAAACCGGGTGAACTCACACGCGTCAAGGATTCTATTACGGCCTTACCTTCGAAATATTTCAGTTCTATCGACAGCGTCTTCTTGCCGCCTTCCTCACTGATTTTACAATTGCTGATATAACCTTCCTCCTTGAGAATACTGGCAATTGCGAATTTCAACTTTGATGCAGGCATGCTGACTTCCCGCTTCAACCGAGCCTGGCCGTTACGGATGCGGGTCAACATATCGGCAATAGGATCTTGTAAACTCATTTATTAAGTCCAAAGTTAAAAGTAGAAAGTTTAAAGAAATAACTTTCTACAAAATTATCAATAATACTTTTCACTTTATACTTTCCACTATTCACTGTTATTTACCAACTCGCCTTGATAAGGCCGGGGATATCACCACGCATGGCTGCCTCACGCAGCTTATTACGACCCAATCCGAATTTACGGTAGTATCCGTGCGGCCGGCCAGTCAGCTTGCAGCGGTTGCGTCTTCTGGAGGGACTCGAATCACGCGGCATCATATTTAATTTGAAGCGAGCCTGTCTACGTTCTTCCTCACCTATGGATAAATCCTTGGCCATGGCACGGAGTTTGGAGCGCTTTTGCTCATACCGCTTGACCAGCTTGGAGCGCTTCTCTTCGCGATTAATCATCGAAGTTTTTGCCATATTACATCCTCGTAACCTGCCGCTCGCCTTGAACCGTTGACGCTAACACAGCCGTCACGGCAGAGAACGGTTTATCAATAATAAATTTATAGATCATATTCTTTGGTACTCTGCATCACTTAACTTCTCAATGGAAAATTAATGGCACTCAACAACGCCCGGCATTCCTCATCGCTTTTCGCCGTGGTCGTAATAGTGATATCCAGACCCCGAATCGTATCAATCTTGTCATAATCAATTTCCGGGAAGATTATTTGTTCTTTGACGCCCATGCTGTAATTGCCGCGTCCGTCAAACGCCCGTTGACTGAGACCGCGAAAATCCCGGATTCTCGGTATCGCAATCGATACCAGACGATCCAGAAACTCAAACATACGCTCCCTGCGTAACGTCACCTTGCAACCCACCGGCCAACCTTCGCGTACCTTAAAATTTGCAACCGATTTACGTGCCTTGGTAACAACCGGTTTTTGCCCGGATATCTTGGTTAAATCACTGACCGCATGATCAATGATTTTGCGGTCAGCCACGGCTTCACCCACGCCCATGTTCAGCGTGATCTTAACGAACTTCGGCACCTGCATGGGTGTTTTATAGCCGAACTGTTCCGTCAGTTGTTTGACGACCGTATTATTATAAAATTCCTGCAACCTGCTCATATAAAGTTCAAAGTATAAAGTTTAAAGTGCAAAGGGAAGTCACTCGCGATAAGAATATGAAACCTGCGTTTACATTTTTGATAGCACTTTTCACTTGTAACTTTCCGCTTTTAACTTCGTTAAATATCTATAACTTCGTTATTCGACTTGAAATATCTGACCTTTTTGCCGTCTTCCAGATTTTTGTAGCCGATCCGGTCTGGTTTACTCGAAACCGGATTCCATATGGCGACATTCGACACGGCAATCGGCATTTCCTTCTCGATGATACCGCCGGCCGTACCCTTTTGCGGGTTACCCTTGGTATGGCGTTTCGACATGTTGATATTTTCAACAATGATCTTCCCTGCGTCTCTTAAAACGCGCAAAACAGTCCCGCGCTTGGACTTATCCTTGCCTGTTAAAACCACTACTTGATCGCCTTTATGTATTTTCACAATTTTTTCAACTTTTCACTTGTTGCTTGTAACTGCCTTTAAAGCACTTCCGGGGCCAGCGAAATGATTTTCATGAACCGCTCGCTGCGCAGTTCCCTTGTTACCGGACCAAAAATGCGAGTACCGATTGGTTGAAACTGGTTGTTCAATAATACTGCCGCATTCCCGTCAAAACGGATCAGCGAACCGTCCGGTCGGCGTACGCCTTTCCTGGTACGGACGACAACCGCATGAAACAATTCCCATTTTTTGACCTTCCCCCTGGGTATTGCCTCCTTGACGGTCACCTTGATAATGTCACCTATATTCGCATAACGGCGCTTGGAACCTCCCAAAACCTTCACACACATCAAACGACGCGCACCGCTGTTATCAGCGGAATCCAGCATTGTCTGCATCTGTATCATTTATGCTCTCCGATTTCTGCGGTCGAATTATCAGTTACCAGTTGTCAGATTTCCTGCGCCTTCTCGACTACCCTTAGTAATTTCCATGCTTTCTTTTTGGAAAGCGGCCGGCACGATGTAATCGTGACTATATCCCCTTCATTACATTCATTATTCTCATCATGGGCGAGTATCTTGGATGACCGCCGTAGATATTTTTCGTAAAGCGGATGTTTAACAGTACGCTGTACCAGCACGGCAATGGTCTTGTTCATCTTATTACTCACCACGCTGCCGGTTAATGTCTTAATGCTTTTCTGATCGCTATTCATAAGTATAAGTTTTATTTCTGCATTTCCCGCAATACTGTCTTGAGCCTGGCAATGTCCTTGCGCACGGCCCGTATTTCGCTGGATTTGGGTTGTTGCCCGGAACCCTTCTGCATACGCAGGTTGAACTGCTTGCGCAGCAAAGCCGTCAACTCCTCATTGATCTGGACACTGGTCATTTTGCGAAATTCCGCTACATTCATCAGAGTATTGTCCTGCTCACAAACGCTGTTTTTACCGGTAACTTGGCAGCAGCCAACGTGAAAGCTTCCCTGGCCATTTCTTCTGGGATACCCTCAATTTCATACAGGATCTTGCCCGGTTGAATCACGGCGACCCAGAATTCGACGTTACCCTTGCCCTTCCCCTGCCTGACTTCCAGCGGTTTCTTGGAAACCGGTTTATCGGGAAATATCCGTATCCACATCTTGCCGCCGCGTTTCACGGATCTGGTAATCGTGCGCCGCGCCGCTTCGATCTGCCGTGCGGTAATGCGCCCGCGCGTGATAGCCTTAAGCCCATATTCACCGAAGCTCACCTTGTTACCGGTAGTGGCGAGACCACGGTTTCTGCCTTTAGCCTGTTTTCTGAATTTTGTCTGTTTTGGCTGTAACACGTTAAAAGCCTGTTATTAATTAGTTGCTACTGGAGCCACTGCGTCCGCTTCAGCTTCCGCAGCTTCACCCATGCCGTAAACTTCGCCCTTAAATATCCAAACTTTCACGCCAATAACACCGTAGGTTGTATTGGATTGGGCGAAACCATAGTCTATGTCCGCACGCAAGGTGTGCAACGGCACACGCCCCTCCCGATACCACTCCGTACGGGCGATTTCAGCTCCGTTCAGGCGGCCACTGACGTTTATCTTCATACCCAGGGCACCGAGCCGCATGGTATTGGACACCGCCCGTTTCATGGCCCGCCGGAACATGATACGGCGTTCGATCTGCTGGGCGACACTCTCCGCCACCAGATACGCATCCAGTTCCGGCTTGCGTATTTCCTCAACGCTGACGGTTGCTGGCACACCCATCATTTGCGAAATCTTTGTCCGAAGTTTCTCGATATCTTCACCCTTCTTACCGATTACGATCCCGGGCCTGGCCGTATGGATGATAATCCGGGCGTTATTCGCCGGACGCTCAATCTGGATCCGGCTGACGGAGGCATTGGCGAGTTCCTTTCTTAAAAATTCCCGGACTTGCATGTCTATATGTAAAAAATTCGAATAGTCGCGCGAACCAGCATACCATGTCGAAGTCCAGTCCTTGATTATCCCCAACCGCATTCCAATCGGATGTACTTTATGACCCATAATTATCAGCTCTCACTGGTTTCAGCGACAGTCACGGTAACATGACTCATCGGTTTCAAAATTCTGTCTGCCCGGCCTCGGGCCCTGGTCTGCAGACGCTTCAGGGTGGGTCCCTGGTCAACCATGATCGTCGCGACCTTCAGCTCATCGATATCGGCGCCATCATTATGCTCGGCATTATGTATAGCCGACTCCAGCACCTTTTTGATAATCGCAGCCGCTTTCTTGTTGCTGAACTCGAGTACGTGCAAGGCCCGCGCTACTGGCAATCCTCTAATCTGATCGGCTACCAGACGCATTTTTTGCGGTGAAGTCCGCGCATATCTCAATATTGCCGTAGTTGCCATTCCTATCGTATCTCTTCGATTAATAATTCACTTCTAATAGTTGCCGGCGCCAGCCCGATTTCCGGTTATTCCACTTTAACCTTTTTGTCCGCGGAATGACCGCGAAACGTCCGGGTCATGGCAAACTCACCCAGTTTATGCCCCACCATATTTTCCGTTACATATACGGGTATATGGTCACGACCGTTATGAACGGCTATGGTCAACCCGACCATATCCGGAATAACCATCGAGCGCCGCGACCAGGTCTTGATTGGTCGCTTGTCATTATTCGCTTTGGCCGTTTCTACTTTCTTCATCAAATGATGATCGATAAAGGGGCCTTTTCTAATTGATCGTGACACCGTGTTCTCCCGCTAACTCTCTATACTTTGCGCCTGCGTACTATCATGTTATCGGTACGCTTGTTATTGCGGGTCTTATAACCCTTGGTCGGCACACCCCAGGGTGAAACAGGATGCCGGCCGCCGGAAGTCTTGCCTTCACCACCACCGTGCGGGTGATCGACCGGGTTCATCGCCACGCCCCGTACAGTCGGGCGTATCCCGCGCCAGCGCTTCGCGCCGGCTTTGCTATAATGCCCCAGAGAATGCTCATTATTACTGACTTCACCGAGTGTAGCCCGGCAATCAAGCGGAACTTTGCGCATTTCGCCGGATCGTAAGCGCAAGGTAGCATGAGCGCCTTCGCGGGCAATCAATTGCGCGCTGGTACCTGCGCTCCTGGCCAGTTGCGCGCCGCGGCCGGGTTGCAGTTCGACGCAATGCACCATCGATCCCAGCGGCACGTTCCGCAACGGCAGACAATTGCCGGCCTTGATAGCGGCTACGGACCCGGACATTAATTCACTCCCCGGGTGGACACCGTTCGGCGCGATGATGTAACGGCGCTCCCCATCGGCATACAGCAGTAACGCAATATGCGCACTGCGGTTTGGATCGTATTCGACCCGTTCAACCTTCGCCGATATTCCATCCTTATCCCTGAGAAAATCGATAATCCGGTAGCGTTGTTTGCTGCCGCCGCCACGATGCCGAACGGTAATCCTGCCATAGTTATTGCGGCCGGATGTTTTGCTCTGTTTTTCCAGCAAGGCTGTATGCGGATCGCCTTTATGCAACTCCGGATTGACGACCCTGATGGCCGCCCGCAGTCCCGGCGAAGTCGGCTTTGGTTTAACTAATGGCATGGTTAATTAGCACCTTTTACATTCATAAAATCGATATCGAAACCCGCTTGCAACTTCACGTACGCCTTTTTCCAGTCGGAACGGCGGCCGACGGTTTGCCGGTAGCGTTTTTCCTTGCCCTTGCTGTTGACCGTGCGCACGGACTCGACCTTGACGTCAAACATCAATTCAACGGCCTGTTTGATTTCAGGCTTGGTTGCGTCCTTAACCACCTTAAAGACAAATTGCCGGTATTTGTCACCTATATTGGTGCTCTTCTCGGTAATCCGTGGTTCCTGCAGGATTCTCATCAAACGTTCTTTGTTCATGACAGCCAGGCCTCTACGCGTTGAATAGCAGCCTTGGTCATGAGCACATTTTCAAAACCGATAAGTGAATAGGGATTGATCTCATTGGTGTCGATGACTTCAACTGAGGGCAGGTTTCTGGTCGACAGATACAAATTCTCAGTGACCTCATCGGTTATAATCAATACATCCCTTAACCCCAGTCCGGATAAAAATTCTATTGCCGCTTTGGTTTTTGGTTCTTCGAGCTTGAATATATCTATACACTGCAACCGTTCCTGGCGCACCAGTTCAGAAAATATGGAACGCATGGCGCCTTGATACATTTTTCTGTTCACTTTCTTCGTGAACGTACGTGGTCTGGCGGCAAAGGTCACGCCACCACCGCGCCATAACGGACTGCGAATCGTACCGGCCCTGGCACGCCCCAAACCCTTTTGTTTCCATGGTTTACGGCCACCACCACGGACATCGGCGCGTGTTTTTTGCGCCTTGGTGCCGGCACGTGAACCGGCCATGTAGGCAGTCAACACCTGGTGTATCAAAGGTTCATTATACGCAGCAGCGAATACCGCGTCAGAAACCGAGATCTTCTCGGATTTCTTCTTGCCAGTTTTATGTAAGGTTATATCCATGCTCACTGCCTCAACCACGTGCCTTCATTGCGGGTTTTACAATCACTTTCCCGCCCTTAGCGCCTGGTACAGCTCCTTTTATCAACAACAGGTTGCGATCCGCATCGACCCTGACGACTTCAAGGTTCTGGGCAGTCCGTCGTGCATTACCGAGGTGGCCTGCCATTCTTTTTCCCTTGAACACCTTGCTGGGAAACTGGTTCTGACCGATGGATCCGGGGGCCCGATGCGACAGTGAATTACCATGAGAATTTCGTTGATGTCTGAAATGGTGGCGCTTGATTGCCCCGGCGAATCCCTTACCAATAGTAGTACCGCTGACATCAACTTTCTGCCCGGATTTAAAAATATCGACTTTAATTTCGGAACCTTGGGCCAGTCCGGCGCCTTCATCGCCCTCAAGGCGAAATTCAACCAATCCTTCAGCGGATTCAATTTCCGCATCGGCCAGGACCCCGGCACTGGGTTTATTAATCAGATTGCGCCGTTTCAACCCCCATGCCAGTTGCACCGCGCGATACCCAGCGGATTCCGGCTCAATCAGCCGGGTCACTTTGTTAGTTACCGCTTCAATGACAGTCACGGGGATCGACATTCCTGCCTCGGTAAAAATCCTCGTCATCCCGCGTTTTCGACCAACAATACCTATCGTCATTTCAGCCTGCCCAATATATATTTGTCACAAAGGACATGGAGTAAAGATAATTTACTTTGAATTTCATTTATTCTTTTCTCCGTGTTCTCTGTGTCTCTGTGTTTAATTTAATTTAATCTGAACATCGACACCGGCCGCCAGATCCAGTTTCATCAGAGCATCAACCGTCTTATCCGTCGGATTAACAATATCCAGCAACCGCTTATGGGTACGGATTTCATATTGGTCACGCGCATCCTTGTCTACGTGCGGCGATATTAATACCGTAAAGCGCTCTTTTTTGGTCGGTAGGGGAATAGGCCCTTTGACCTGTGCGCCCGTACGTTGGGCCGTTTCCACAATCTCACGCGTCGACTGGTCGATCAAACGGTGATCGAAAGCCTTCAGACGTATTCGTATGACTTGTTTTTCGGCCATGTCAGCGTCCAGGTTGAAAGTAAAAAGTCAAAAGCAAAGGCATGGTACAGGACCTTAATCCTTCACTGTTTTTCAACGTCATGTTTTCACTATTCATTAATCTTTCCACTTTATACTTTCAACTTTTCACTATTTACTTAATGATCTTAGCAACCACCCCGGCGCCGACCGTGCGGCCGCCTTCACGGATGGCAAACCGCATGCCTTCCTCCATCGCAATCGGCGATAT
>Ga0156298_1092_pt1 | contig 16769 bp, 10 predicted proteins | sample RifCSPlowO2_12_FD_107946 | JGI IMG/M metagenome (GOLD analysis project Ga0156298, IMG submission 107946) | Gammaproteobacteria bacterium RIFCSPLOWO2_12_FULL_52_10
TGTCCAAGGAAAAATTTGAACGCACGAAACCGCATGTAAACGTCGGCACGATAGGCCATGTTGATCACGGCAAGACAACATTGACGGCGGCGATCACGAAAGTGATGAGCGCGAAATACGGCGGCGAGATAAAAGCCTACGACCAGATAGATAACGCGCCGGAGGAGCGGGAACGCGGGATCACGATAGCGACGGCGCACGTGGAATACCAGAGCGAGAAGCGGCACTACGCGCACGTCGACTGTCCCGGTCATGCGGACTATATCAAGAACATGATCACGGGTGCGGCGCAGATGGACGGGGCGGTGCTGGTGGTGAGTGCGGCGGACGGGCCGATGCCGCAGACGCGGGAGCATATACTGCTGGCGCGGCAGGTAGGGGTGCCGTACATCGTGGTGTATTTGAACAAGGCGGACATGGTGGACGACGCGGAGTTGCTGGAACTGGTGGAGATGGAAGTGCGGGAGTTGCTGGACAAGTATGAATTTCCCGGGGACAAGACGCCGATAGTGACGGGGAGTGCGTTGAAGGCGCTGGAAGGGGACACGAGCGAGATAGGGACGGTATCGGTGGAGAAGCTGGTGGCGGCGATGGACGCCTACATACCGGTGCCGAAGCGGGATGTGGAGAAGCCGTTTTTGATGCCGATCGAGGATGTGTTTTCGATCTCGGGACGCGGCACGGTGGTGACGGGACGCGTGGAGCGAGGCGTGATCAAGGTGGGCGAGGACGTGGAGATAGTCGGGATCCGGGACACGCAGCGGACGACGTGCACGGGCGTGGAGATGTTCCGGAAGCTGCTGGATGAGGGGCAGGCCGGGGACAATGTTGGGGTGTTATTACGCGGGACGAAGCGGGACGAGGTGGAGCGGGGCCAGGTATTATGCAAGCCGGGCACGATCACGCCGCACACGAAATTTGAAAGTGAAGTTTATATATTGAGCAAGGATGAGGGTGGCCGGCATACGCCGTTTTTTTCGAACTACCGGCCGCAGTTTTACTTTCGGACCACGGACGTGACGGGTGCGGTGGAGTTACCGGGCGGGACGGAGATGGTGATGCCGGGCGACAACATCAAGATGGTGGTGGACCTGATATCGCCGATTGCGATGGAGGAAGGCATGCGGTTTGCCATCCGTGAAGGCGGCCGCACGGTCGGCGCCGGGGTGGTTGCTAAGATCATTGAGTGAAAAGCAAAAAGTCTAAAGTCGAAAGCAAGAGAATCAGAACGGCCGGATACTTTTCACTTTGCGCTTTATACTTTGAACTCTCATTTAAGGCCAGTAGCTCAATTGGCAGAGCAGCGGTCTCCAAAACCGCAGGTTGGGGGTTCGATTCCCTCCTGGCCTGCCATGAATGTCAGGAGATGGCAGCGCCGGTAATGAATGACAGGTAGTAACAGTAATTTGTATATGAATTCGAAAGTTGAGACAACAAATACCTTGATGGATACCATTAAGCTGACCATTGCCGTGCTGATAAGTATCGCGGTGGTTGCGGCATTTTATATTTTCAGCGAGCAATCGTTATTGTACCGATGGATCGGTCTGCTGGCTGGCGCCGGCATCTCAGTCGCAATTGCCTTGCAAACGGAAAAAGGGCGGTATTTATGGGCATTTCTGCAGGATGCACAGGTTGAAGTGAAAAAAGTTGTCTGGCCAACCCGGCAGGAGACCTTGCAAACCACGTTGATTGTGATCCTTGTGGTAATAATAGTCTCTATCATTTTGTGGATACTGGATATGTTTTTGGGATGGTCGATAGGTTCATTGATGGGACAAAGGGGATGATATGACCATGAAGTGGTACGTAATTCAGGCATATTCGGGATTTGAACAACAGGTGATGCGATCATTAAGGGATCGAATTCAACGTAGCGGTTTGGACGACAAATTTGGCGACATTCTGGTGCCAACCGAGGAAGTCGTGGAGATGCGGGACGGCAAGAAGCGCAAGAGTGACAGGAAGTTCTTTCCCGGTTATGTGCTGGTGCAGATGGAAATGGATAATGATACCTGGCACCTGGTTAAAGAATCCCCAAAGGTGCTCGGTTTTATCGGCGGTACCGCCGATAAACCTGCGCCGATAACCGATGCAGAGGCAAATGCCATCTTGCAACGGGTGGAAGAAGGCGTGGACCAGCCGAAACCGAAAGTCCTGTTTGAACCTGGTGAGGTAGTCAGGGTCACAGATGGACCATTCGCCGATTTTAATGGCGTGGTTGAAGAAGTAAATTATGAAAAGAGCCGCTTGCGGGTATCGGTTTTAATATTTGGCCGATCCACCCCGGTTGAACTGGAGTTCGGCCAGGTTGAGAAAGAGTGACCGCAATAATTTTCACTATTAATAGTATACTTTTAACTGTTTTTGGGGAGCCGTGAGGCGTTTGTACCCACAGGAGTAATCTGATGGCTAAAAAAATTGATACCTATATCAAGCTGCAGGTGCCCGCCGGGCAAGCTAACCCGAGTCCGCCGGTCGGACCGGCACTGGGCCAGCATGGTCTGAACATCATGGAATTCTGCAAGGCATTTAATGCCCAAACACAAAAAATGGAACAGGGCTTGCCGGTGCCAGTTGTCGTTACGGTTTATGCAGATAAAAGTTTCACCTTTGTCACCAAAACCACTCCCGCATCACATCTGTTGAAAAGAGCAGCTGGTATCACCACTGGTAGCGGTACCCCAAATACCAATAAGGTAGGCAATGTGACACGCGCACAACTGGAAGAAATAGCCAGGAGTAAAGCCCCGGATTTGACCTCATCTGATCTCGAGGCGGCTGTCAGGACTATCGCCGGTACTGCCCGCAGCATGGGCATTGAAACCGAGGGAGTATAGTCATGGCCAGATTATCAAAACGTGTTAAGGCAATCCGTGAGGGGCTGGACCGGACTAAATTATATCCCGTCACCGAAGCTATGGAATTGCTAAAGACCCGCGCCACGGCAAAATTTAATGAATCAGTCGATGTGGCGATTAATCTAGGCATCGACCCTAAAAAGTCTGACCAAGCAGTACGCGGCTCATCAGTACTCCCGAAAGGAACAGGCAAGACTGTCAGGGTCGCGGTGCTATGCAAGGGCGATCAGGCCGAGGAGGCCAAACAGGCCGGTGCTGACTTGGTCGGTTTCGATGACCTGGCGGATAAGATTCAGGGTGGTTTGATGGACTTTGATGTCCTTATCGCCACGCCGGATGCCATGCCGGTGGTCAGCAAACTAGGCAAAATTCTCGGTCCACGGGGGCTTATGCCCAATCCGAAAGTTGGTACGGTGACCAAGGACGTGAAACTTGCAGTGACCAATGCCAAAGCCGGCCAGGTGCAGTTCCGAACCGATAAGAATGGCATTATTCATTGCGCAATCGGCAAGGCATCCTTCGATAAATCTGCCCTGCTGGAGAATTTGCAGGTGTTATTGAACGACCTGATCAAGGCCAAGCCCAGCTCGGCAAAAGGTGTTTATATTAAAAAGATCAGTCTGTCCACAACCATGGGTCCAGGCGTGACAGTCGATCAATCGACGTTAACGATTGGCTAACAGATCCTTACCGGACCAGGAAGCAGAGGATCGATGATTATTTAGTGAAACCAGTATAATTCGGGGTTTTACGCAAGACTTTGGGATCGGTGACTGGATTACACCGAACGTCAAAGACCGCAGGTACGGGACTGTGTTGAAGTGTTTCCGTTTAATATTACTGCAAAGTTTGCCTGCGCAGACGGTGTTACCCGAACAGGTTATGCCTGAGAAGGTCACCGTGATTTTAACTGGTGTGCCGGCATGGATGTTGGTTGAGACATGTACTCTTTGCACACCTTCACGGTATTGGAGAAAGCAGTTGTGAGTATGAATATAGAGCAAAAAAAGGCAATCGTCAGTGAGGTTGCCAAAGTCGCGGAAATCGCTCCGACCGCCATCGCAGCCGAATATATCGGACTAACTGTTGCTGAATTGACGGAATTACGTCGCTCGGCGCGGGCGGCCGGTATCTACCTGAAAGTTGTAAGAAACACTCTGGCCCGTAGGGCGCTTGCAGGTACCAAGTTCGAATGCATGCGGGAATCCCTGAGCGGTCCCTTGCTGCTGGCATTTTCAAATGATGAACCAGGTTCAGCGGCCAAGGTCATACGCGATTTTACAAAAAATAATGAAAAGCTTGTCGTTAAGCTGATCGCCCTTGATGGCAGATTGCTATCGGCCTCGGATCTCGAACGCGTAGCGAATATCCCCTCTTTGGATACAGCACGCGCAATGTTGCTGGGACTGTTACAGGCGCCAATGGCCAAGTTCCTCCGCCTGCTGTCTGAGCCGGAAGCAAAATTTGTCCGTCTGCTGGCAGCGAAAAAAGATCAGCAACAGTCAGCGGCATAGACTTTAAATTAACCACAAAATTCAACGTCGATTTATTTTTACTATTGGAGTATCAAAATGTCCCTTTCAAAAAGCGAGATAAAAGAAGCACTTGGTAAAATGCCGGTTATGGAACTGGTGGAGTTGATCAACGAACTGGAGACAGACTGGGGCGTATCCGCCGCCGCTCCGGTGGCGATCGCGGCTGCGGCAGCCGGTGCTGCGGCAGGTGCGCCGGCAGCTGAAGAACAGACTGAATTCGATATTGTGATGACCAGCTTCGGTGCTAATAAGGTTGGTGTGATCAAGGTCGTACGTGCGTTAACCGGACTGGGTCTGAAAGAAGCTAAAGACCTGGTTGAAGGCGTTCCATCAACCGTTAAGGAAGGTGTCGCCAAGGCCGAGGTGGCGGATATCAAGAAGCAATTGGAAGAAGCGGGCGCTACGGTCGAAGTTAAATAACTTGCCGAGATTGTTTCAATGCAACCTGAAGCGACTGACATGGTCTGCATGTCAGTCCTATTTCATTTCAATTTGGCTGGAATGAAGACCTTGACTCTGCAAGTGCAAAGGATCGTCGTTACTCATAACTTGCAAGGTGTAGTGGATTGAGAGGAATGTAATGGCTTATTCATATACTGAAAAAAAGCGTATCCGAAAAGATTTTAGCAAGCGGCAGAGCGTATTGGAAGTTCCCTATCTGCTGGCGACACAAATCAACTCATATAAACAGTTTCTGCAACCGGTTGTAGCGGGTGTGCAGCGTACTGAGGTCGGATTGCACGCGGCGTTCAAGTCAGTATTTCCGATATCCAGTTATTCCGGCAACGCTGTCCTCGAATACGTCAGTTATAGTCTCGGAACACCAGTATTTGATGTCAAGGAATGCCAGTTACGTGGTTTGACCTACGCTGCTTCACTGCGGGTGAAAGTGCGCCTGGTCATTTATGATAAGGATGCCGGACTGAATAACAAGATCGTAAAGGACATCAAGGAACAGGATGTTTACATGGGTGAAATTCCCTTGATGACCGACACGGGGACCTTCGTTATTAACGGTACGGAACGGGTGATAGTGTCACAGTTGCACCGCTCGCCAGGTGTATTTTTTGAACATGATAAAGGGAAGACCCATTCTTCCGGCAAATTGCTTTATTCCGCCCGTGTCATTCCTTATCGTGGATCCTGGCTGGATTTCGAATTTGATCCCAAGGACCTGGTGTTTTGCCGCATCGATCGCAGACGCAAGATACCGGCAACAATTTTACTCAGGGCCTTGGGTTATGAGACCCAGGGCATACTCAATCGCTTTTTCGAAACTAATAAATTTCACATTTCAAAAAAGGGGATATCCCTGGAATTAGTCCCGGAACGGTTACGTGGTGAAACGGCGGCATTCGATATCAAGGCGAAACGCAAAACCATCGTCGAAAAGGATCAGCGGATCACAGCCCGGCATATTCGTGAAATCGAGCAGGAAGGTTTAGAGCAACTGGCCGTTCCGCCTGAATATTTGCTGGGCAAGGTGGTAGCCAAGGCGCTGATAGATACATCGACCGGGGAATTGATTGCTGATGCCAATGAGGAAATCACCAGCGAGCTGCTGGAAAAATTACAGGCATTAACAAACCTGGAACTGGAAACCTTGTATACCAACGATCTGGATCGGGGTGCCTATATTTCTGAAACATTGCGCATCGATGCCACAGCTAATCAGCTGGAAGCCCAAATTGAAATCTATCGCATGATGCGGCCCGGTGAACCGCCAACCAAGGATGCCGCGGAAAACCTGTTCAAGAACTTGTTCTTCAGCTCGGACCGTTATGATTTGTCTGCTGTCGGACGGATGAAATTCAACCGTCGAGTCGGTCGTAAGGATACGACGGGACCGGGCATATTGTATGACGGCAAGTTTTTTGCGGAGCGGAATGATGATGTCTCCAAGGAATTACTGAAACAACTCGGACAGTCATCGGACATTATTGATGTTTTGAAAACGCTGGTCGACATCAGAAATGGTAAGGGCGTGATTGATGATATAGACCATCTGGGCAACCGGCGCGTCCGGAGCGTTGGCGAGATGGCGGAAAATCAGTTCCGAATCGGTCTGGTAAGGGTCGAGCGAGCTGTAAAGGAACGACTGACATTGGCGGAGTCAGAGGGATTGATGCCACAGGAAATCATCAATGCCAAACCGGTATCGGCGGTTGTAAAGGAATTTTTCGGCTCCAGCCAGTTGTCGCAATTCATGGACCAGAATAATCCTTTGTCAGAAGTTACCCATAAACGGCGCATTTCAGCCCTCGGTCCTGGTGGTTTGACCAGGGAACGAGCGGGCTTCGAGGTGCGCGACGTGCATCCTACCCATTACGGCCGGGTTTGTCCGATTGAAACGCCGGAAGGACCGAATATCGGCTTGATCAATTCCCTGGCCGTTTATGCCAGGACCAATGAATATGGATTCCTGGAAACTCCGTATCGTAAGGTTGTGAACAGCAAGGTTACGAATGAAATCGAATACCTTTCAGCCATTGAGGAGGGCGAGTTCATAATCGCCCAGGCCAATTCCACTCTGGACGGCAAAGGGCATATCATCGATGAACTGGTTTCCTGCCGTCATCAAAATGAATTCACGATGTCGACACCGGACAAGGTCAATTATATGGACGTTTCCCCGCGGCAGATCGTGTCGGTTGCGTCTTCTCTCATTCCCTTTCTGGAGCATGATGACGCCAACCGCGCCTTAATGGGGTCGAACATGCAAAGGCAGGCCGTGCCTACGATGGTTACCGATAAACCATTGGTAGGTACCGGTATGGAACTAACCGTGGCCAAGGATTCAGGCGTAACGGTGGTTTCAAAACGTGGCGGTATAGTCGATTCCGTGGATGCCGGCCGTATCGTAATCCGAGTCAATGATGACGAAGTGACAGCTGGCGAACCCGGGGTCGATATCTATAATCTGACCAAATATACGCGATCAAACCAGAATACCTGTATCAATCAACGACCTTTGGTGAAAACCGGTGATGTCATAGCCAATGGCGATGTGCTCGCCGATGGCCCATCGACGGACATGGGGGAACTGGCATTGGGCCAGAATCTGATGGTCGCGTTCATGCCCTGGAATGGCTACAACTTTGAGGATTCAATCCTGATCTCAGAAAGCCTGGTGGAAGAAGACCGGTTCACCACGATACACATTGAAGAACTGACCTGCGTGGCGCGGGATACGAAACTCGGTCCGGAGGAAATCACCGCCGACATCCCGAACGTCAGCGAAGGGGCACTGAACAAGCTGGATGAATCGGGAGTGGTTTACATCGGTGCCGAGGTGAATGTAGGTGATATCCTGGTCGGTAAAGTAACTCCCAAGGGTGAGACACAGTTAACTCCGGAAGAGAAACTGCTGCGAGCGATTTTCGGCGAAAAGGCCTCTGACGTAAAAGATACCTCCTTGCGCGTTCCCTCGGGGATGAACGGGACGATTATCAATGTCCAGGTATTTACCCGCGACGGAGTTGAGAAGGATGCCCGCGCTCTCGAAATCGAGGAGGCCGAGTTGAACCGTGCCAGAAAGGATCTCAATGACCAATTGCGTATCATGGAAGACGGTGTTTATCAAAGAATTGAAAGACATCTAATCGGCAAGATGGTGGAAGGCGGTCCCGGTAGTTTAACATCTGGGACCAGGATCAATCACGAAAATCTCAATGAAATACCACGCGACCGATGGTTTGAGATCAGATTGAAGAATGAGAGTGTCAATCAGGCACTGGAACAGGCGGTTGAACAACTTGGACAATTAAAAACGGAGTTTGATCGACGTTTCGAGGAAAAGCGATCCAAGCTGACTTCCGGTGACGACCTGGCGCCTGGCGTGTTGAAGATGGTTAAGGTCTATTTGGCAGTCAAACGCCGTATCCAGCCCGGGGACAAGATGGCGGGGCGGCATGGTAACAAGGGAGTTATTTCTACCATTGTTCCCGTTGAAGACATGCCATTCATGGCGGATGGCACCCAAGTGGATGTAGTGCTTAATCCTCTTGGCGTTCCCTCCCGTATGAATGTCGGCCAGGTTCTGGAAACTCACCTCGGCTGGGCCGCCAAGGGGCTGGGGCTTAAGATCGGCAAATTGCTGGATATGCAGGCTGACATGCTGGATTTGCGGAAATACTTAGGCAAGATTTATAACAGCAGCGGCAAGAAGGAAGACCTGGATTCCTTAAGCGATGCGGAAATCCTGGAACTGGCAAATAATCTGCGGGCCGGCGTGCCGATGTCAACACCGGTATTCGACGGCGCCAGCGAAGCGGAAATCAAAAAGATGCTGGAACTTGCTGGCCTGCCGCTTAACGGCCAGACAATTCTTTACGATGGCCGTACCGGGGATGCCTTTGATCGGCAAATCACCGTCGGTTATATGTACATGCTGAAATTAAATCATCTGGTGGATGACAAGATGCATGCGCGTTCCACCGGACCATACAGTCTGGTGACGCAGCAGCCGTTGGGCGGCAAGGCTCAGTTCGGCGGCCAGCGGTTTGGTGAAATGGAGGTATGGGCATTAGAGGCGTATGGCGCCGCCTATACCCTGCAGGAAATGCTGACCGTCAAATCGGACGATGTCAACGGCCGAACCAAAATGTACAAAAACATTGTTGATGGCAATCATTACATGGAGGCCGGGATGCCCGAATCGTTTAATGTGCTGGTAAAGGAAATACGATCACTGGGTATCGATATTGAACTCGCGCAAAACGCCAGTGATTAACATTAATTCTCGACCGCACACCGTAACCCGGAGGTAGTTTAACTTGAAAGATTTATTGAAGCTTCTGAAGCAGCAGGGACAGGTAGAGGAATTCGATTCCATAACCATCGGCCTGGCGTCACCCGAGAAAATCCGTTCCTGGTCATATGGTGAGGTCAAGAAACCGGAAACCATTAATTACCGTACGTTCAAACCAGAGCGGGACGGACTGTTCTGCGCGAAGATTTTTGGCCCGATAAAGGATTACGAATGCCTGTGCGGCAAGTACAAACGGCTTAAACATCGTGGCGTTGTGTGCGAGAAATGCGGTGTTGAGGTGACGCTGTCTAAGGTGCGGCGGGAACGCATGGGACACGTAGAACTGGCCAGCCCGGTAGCGCATATATGGTACCTCAAGTCTCTGCCATCTCGGATGGGCCTGATGCTGGACATGACCTTGCGCGAAATTGAAAGGGTACTTTACTTCGAAGCCTACGTTATTATTGAACCCGGGATGACTGATCTGGAGCGGGGAGATCTCCTCACTGATGATAGTTACCTGGAGGCGATCGAACGCTATGGTGATGAGTTTGAAGCCAAGATGGGCGCGGAGGCGATACACGCTCTCTTGTCTACCATCGACATTGATGCGGAAGTTACCGCTTTACGAAATGAGATACCCGAAACAAAATCGGAAACCAAACTGCGCAAGATCACCAAGCGATTGAAATTACTGGAAGCCTTCCAGAAGTCAGGAAACAAACCGCAATGGATGGTGATGACTGTATTACCGGTGTTACCTCCGGAATTACGGCCGTTGGTGCCTTTGGATGGCGGACGTTTCGCTACATCAGACCTAAACGACCTGTATCGCCGCGTCATCAATCGCAATAACCGCCTCAAGCGCCTGCTCGATCTGAACGCACCGGACATCATCGTTCGTAACGAAAAACGCATGTTGCAGGAGTCAGTGGATGCACTGCTGGATAATGGCAGGCGCGGTCGGGCAATAACGGGCACGAACAAGTTGCCGCTAAAGTCGCTGGCGGACATGATCAAGGGCAAACAGGGCAGATTCCGGCAGAATCTGCTCGGCAAACGCGTCGATTATTCAGGCCGTTCCGTGATCGTGGTCGGCCCAACACTGAAATTGCACCAATGCGGTTTGCCGAAAAAGATGGCACTGGAATTATTCAAACCTTTCATCTTCAGTAAACTGGAGCGGCGTGGACTGGCAACAACCATTAAGGCAGCCAAGAAACTTGTCGAACGCGAGGGACCCGAGGTCTGGGACGTGCTGGAAGAAGTCATCAGGGAACATCCGGTTATGCTTAATCGCGCGCCGACACTGCACCGGCTGGGTATCCAGGCATTCGAACCGGTGTTGATTGAAGGCAAGGCCATCCAGTTACATCCTCTGGTATGTACGGCATTCAATGCCGACTTCGACGGTGACCAGATGGCGGTGCACATCCCCCTGTCCGTTGAGGCCCAGATAGAGGCGCGGACTTTGATGATGTCCACCAATAATATACTTTCACCGGCCAATGGCGAACCTATTATCGTCCCGACGCAGGATGTCGTGCTCGGCCTGTATTATATGACGCGTGAATCGGCCACCGCCAAGGGTAAGGGCATGAAGTTCGCCGACGTCGATGAGGTTTATCGGGCTTATAGCAATGGCTTCGTTGATTTACATACCAGCATAACGGCCAGGATTCGTGAAGTAACGTTCGCTGAAGATAACTCGCTCCGGGAAAGTACCAACCGCGTGGAAACCACGGTCGGCCGCGCCTTGTTATCGAGATTGTTACCGAATGGCCTGCCGTTTGCGCTGGTGAATAAACCCATGACCAAGAAAACGATATCGCAGCTGATCGATATCTGTTACCGGAAACTTGGCTTGAAGGCCACCGTAATATTCTCCGACCGCATCATGTACACGGGTTTTCATTATTCGACCAGGGCCGGTATATCCATAGGCGTGGAGGATATGGAAGTCCCGGAGGAGAAAGGCGAAATTATCGCCAAGGCGGAGGAGCAGGTGAAGCAGTTTGAAAACCAGTATTCTTCAGGTTTGATCACGGATGGCGAAAGATATAATAAAGTCGTGGATATCTGGTCGCATACCAATGATCAGGTCGCCAAGGCCATGATGGACAAACTCGGTACTGATGAAGTCGTGGATATAGAAGGGAATATGGTAAAACAAACCTCCTTTAACTCTATCTTCATGATGGCGGATTCAGGTGCCCGCGGTTCCGCCGCACAAATCAGGCAGTTGGCCGGTATGCGTGGCTTGATGGCCAAACCTGACGGCTCCATTATCGAAACCCCGATCACCGCTAATTTCCGGGAAGGACTCGATGTTCTGCAGTACTTCATCTCGACGCACGGAGCCCGTAAAGGTCTGGCGGATACTGCTTTGAAGACGGCCAATTCCGGATACCTGACCAGACGTCTGGTAGATGTTTCACAGGATCTGGTGGTGACTGAAGTAGATTGTCAAACCTCTGAAGGCATCACCATGACGTCCTTTATTGAGGGCGGTGACGTGGTGGTACCGTTGCGGGAGCGGGTGTTGGGACGTGTTTTAGCCATCGATGCGCGGCGACCGGGCAACGATGAAGTTGTCATACCGGCCGGCACGATGCTGGATGAGAGTTGGGTGGAAATCATGGATGAATCAGGTATTGACGAAGTAACCGTACGCTCAGCGATCTCCTGTGAAACCAAATTTGGTATCTGCGCCAATTGTTATGGCCGGGATCTGGGCCGTGGCCATCTGGTTACAATCGGCGAGGCAGTTGGTGTCGTGGCTGCCCAATCCATCGGCGAACCGGGCACCCAGTTAACAATGCGGACTTTCCATATTGGCGGCGCGGCTTCCAGAGCGGCGGCGGTAAGCAGCATTGAGGTAAAATACGGCGGCACTATCAAATTACATAACATCAAGTTATTAAAACAGGAAAGGGGTAATCTGGTGGTTGTTTCGCGTTCCGGCGAATTGACTTTGCAGGATGATGTGGGTCGCGAGAGGGAACGCTATAAAGTGCCTTATGGCGCCGTCCTCACGGCCTCCGACGGCGAAGTAGCGAAACCAGGGGCGCAAGTCGCAACCTGGGATCCGCATACGCATCCAATCATCATCGAAGTGGCCGGACGTATCCAATTCGTGGATATTGTCGAAGGCGTCACAGTTAGCAGGCATGTTGATGAAATAACCGGTTTGACCAATATTGTTGTCATCGATCCGAAACTGCGCAGCAGCAGCGCCAAGGATCTGCGACCAGTGATCAAACTTGTTAACAACAAGGGTGCGGACCTGACCATTCCAGGGACGGATATTCCCGCGCATTATCCATTACCACCTAACGCAATAATAACCGTCAAGGACAAAGATGAAGTGAAGATCGGTGATGTGGTGGCGCGGTTGCCGCAAGAATCGCTGAAAACACGCGATATCACCGGTGGTTTGCCCAGGGTCGCGGATCTGTTTGAAGCCCGGAAACCCAAGGAACCAGCCATCCTGGCGGAAATCAGCGGCACGGTTAGCTTCGGTAAAGATACCAAAGGCAAGCAACGTCTGATCATCACAGGTCCGGACGGGGAACATCACGAGGAATTAATTCCAAAGTGGCGCCACATCAATGTCTTCGAAGGCGAACATGTAGAAAAAGGTGAACCGGTAGTCGATGGACCGCCAACCCCGCATGACATCCTGCGGCTTATGGGTGTTCATGCCTTGACCAGTTACATCGTGAATGAAATCCAGGAGGTTTACCGTCTGCAAGGAGTCAGAATTAACGACAAACATATTGAGGTCATCGTCCGTCAGATGCTCCGCAAAGTTGAGATTGCTGAGCCAGGTAACACACAATATCTGGTCGGAGAACAGGTTGAACGGGCCAGGGTACTCGAGGACAATGAGGTTGCCGTGGCAGCAGGCAAGAAGCCTGCTACCTACGAACCGATATTACTGGGAATTACCAAGGCATCGCTGTCGACGGAATCGTTCATTTCCGCGGCCTCTTTCCAGGAGACGACTAGGGTACTGACTGATGCCAGCGTCAACGGTAAGTCGGATGAACTGCGTGGACTTAAGGAAAATGTTATTGTCGGTCGTTTGATCCCGGCCGGGACAGGACTTGCCTATCATGCCGGACGTCGCAAGAAGCCGACCGAAGTGGTGGAAGCAATGACGGTGGAATCGGCTTCTGCCCAAATGATCCAAGCAGTTAATGCATCCGTGATCGATACCGGAGCCACGGATCCTGATAAAGCCCAGGGATCTGCCGCTATCTGATACACATGTGCCTTGACGGGCAGCTGATTAGGACATAGAATCCCGCTTCTTTTGACTGGGTGTTATCAGCTGCATGCAGTCAATATAGGGCCCAGGGTGGGACGGTTTTTAGTCATTACCGTTCCACCACGGGCTGGGTCCACTATCAATCCTAACTAATTTCACGTGTTGACTGGCACACATGACCGGTTATCTTCCCGGGGCAGCCTTGGATGCGCGTTGAGATTATTAGTAACTTATTGAAATATAAAAGGTTATGGCGACGATAAACCAACTGGTCCGGAAGCCTCGCAGGCGTCCGGCCAGTAAGACGAAAGTTCCTGCTTTGGGGGGCTGTCCTCAAAAGCGGGGTGTCTGCACACGCGTCTATACCACCACACCCAAAAAACCGAATTCCGCACTAAGAAAAATTGCCCGGGTCCGGCTCACCAATGGTTATGAAGTCATCACCTATATCGGTGGTGAGGGTCATAATCTGCAGGAACATTCAGTAATTCTTATCCGTGGCGGTCGTGTCAAGGATTTGCCCGGTGTCCGCTATCACACGGTTCGGGGTACATTGGATACCTCCGGTGTCAATGATCGGCGGCAGGGACGTTCTAAATACGGCGCCAAGCGGCCCAAGTCGTAACCTTTCAGGAATCAGCCATGTCCAGACGCAAAGTTGCCGCAAAGAGAGAAACCTTACCCGATCCCAAGTATGGTGATATGACTCTCGCCAAATTTATTAATGTGGTAATGCGTAGCGGGAAAAAGTCAGTTGCGGAGAAAATCGTCTATGGCGCTCTGGATCAGATCGGCGAAAAGACCAAGAGCAATTCCCTGGAAGTCTTTAATAAGGCCCTGGGTAACGTAAGGCCTATCGTCGAAGTAAAATCCAGGCGAGTTGGCGGCGCCACTTATCAGATCCCGGTCGAAGTCCGCCCGGCCAGAAGCATGACGCTGGCTATGCGCTGGCTGGTAGACGCCGCTAAAAACCGGAGTGAGAAAAATATGGGATTCCGTCTGGCTGGTGAATTGCTGGATGCGGCGGAGAACAGAGGCACCTCCATACGGAAACGTGAGGATACCCATAAAATGGCTGAAGCGAACAAGGCCTTTTCGCACTACCGCTGGTAGTACATGAGCCGGAAGAGGATATATAGAAGTGGCACGCTCAACCCCCATCGAACGTTATCGCAATATCGGTATCATGGCGCATATCGATGCCGGTAAGACCACTACCACGGAACGGGTACTCTTTTACACCGGCGTGTCTCACAAAATTGGTGAAGTTCATGATGGCGCAGCCGTTATGGACTGGATGGAACAGGAGCAGGAAAGAGGCATTACCATCACTTCAGCTGCAACCACCTGTTTCTGGAAGGGGATGCAGCAGCAATATCCCGAGCACCGCATTAATATCATTGATACACCTGGACATGTCGATTTTACCATCGAGGTAGAACGATCCTTGCGGGTGCTGGACGGAGCCTGTGCTGTTTTTTGTGCCGTCGGCGGCGTTGAACCACAATCGGAAACGGTCTGGCGTCAGGCTAATAAATATCAGGTTCCCCGGCTGGCGTTCATTAACAAGATGGACAGAGCAGGTGCGGATTTTATGCGTGTAGTAGCGCAGATCCGAGAGCGGCTTGGCGCCATAGCGGTACCGGTGCAATTGCCGATTGGCGCCGAGGAAAGATTCAAGGGAGTGGTGGACCTGGTCAAGATGAAAGCGCTGTACTGGGACGAAACCAATATGGGCACAACGGTTGAGGAAAAAGCGATTCCGGAAGATATGCTGGCTGAGTGTCAGGCTATGCGTAGCAAACTGAGCGAAGCCGCGGCCGAGGCCAGTGAAGAATTAATGGCCTCTTATCTTGAGAACGAGGAACTAAACGCAGATCAAATCAAACAGGGTATTCGCATCCGTACTCTGGCCAACGAAATCATCCCTGCTTTGTGTGGATCCGCATTTAAGAACAAGGGTGTGCAGAGCATGCTGGATGCAGTAATTGATTATTTACCAGCACCCACCGATGTGCCGTCTATTAAGGGCACTTTGGATGATGCAGCAGCTACTGAAGCTTTCCGTAAGGCTGCCGATGACGAACCTTTTGCCGCTCTGGCATTCAAGATCGCCACCGACCCCTTTGTCGGTACCTTGACCTTTTTCCGGGTTTACTCGGGTTATCTGAAATCCGGCGACACAGTTTATAACCCCGTGAAGAGTAGAAAGGAGCGAATTGGCCGTATCCTGCAGATGCATGCCAATGCCCGGGAAGAAATTAAGGAGGTCAGGGCCGGTGATATAGCCGCGGCACTAGGTTTGAAAGATGTCACTACCGGTGACACTTTATGTGACTTGAATAAAGTCATCACTCTGGAACGGATGGTGTTTCCGGAACCGGTTATCGCGGTAGCGGTGGAACCTAAGACCAAGGCCGATCAGGAAAAAATGGGGGTTGCCTTGAGCAAACTGGCGCAGGAAGACCCTTCCTTCCGGGTTAATACCGATGCCGAATCCGGCCAGACGATTATTTCCGGCATGGGTGAGTTGCATCTTGAAATCATCGTTGACCGTATGAAGCGGGAATTTAATGTCGAGGCCAATATCGGCAAACCACAGGTTGCTTATCGGGAAACAATCCGTAAAGTCGTGGAAAAGGCCGAAGGCCGGTTCATACGCCAGTCCGGTGGCAGGGGCCAGTATGGCCATGTAGTGCTGAAGATCGAGCCCCAGCAACTGGGTACGGGTTATGAATTCGTTAATGACATTGTCGGCGGTACCATCCCCAAGGAATATATCACCGCGGTTGACAAGGGAATAAGAGAACAATTACAGAACGGGATTATCGCGAATTTTCCCGTTGTCGATGTCAAAGTGACCTTATTCGATGGTTCCTATCACGAGGTCGATTCCAGTGAAATGGCATTCAAGATTGCTGGTTCCATGGGATTTAAGGCCGGTGCCATCAAGGCCAATCCGGTGCTGTTGGAGCCAGTCATGAAAGTGGAGGTCGTCACGCCGGAGGATCACCTGGGCGCGGTCACGGGTGATCTGAACCGACGCCGGGGTATATTGCAGGGCACGGAGAGTTCTCCCGCCGGAAAAATTATCCGGGCGGAAGTGCCTTTGTCTGAAATGTTCGGATATGCCACGGATCTGCGGTCGGCAACTCAGGGAAGAGCCACTTATACCATGGAATTCGCGAAATATAACCAGGTCCCTCCGAATATCGCGGAAGGGATTATCACTAAAAATTGATCTAATAGAACGAGGTAATTTCCCGTGTCCAAGGAAAAATTTGAACGCACGAAACCGCATGTAAACGTCGGCACGATAGGCCATGTTGATCACGGCAAGACAACATTGA
>Ga0156298_1065_pt2 | contig 16483 bp, 17 predicted proteins | sample RifCSPlowO2_12_FD_107946 | JGI IMG/M metagenome (GOLD analysis project Ga0156298, IMG submission 107946) | Gammaproteobacteria bacterium RIFCSPLOWO2_12_FULL_52_10
GCCGGGGAAAAAAATAGAGTTGCACTACCTTTTCAGCTGGAGCGTGAGCGGAGTCTGACTATGAATGATACGAATAACGATATGCTGGCCAGTATTTTCCGGATGCAGTCAGATTTGAATGATTATGTCTTTGCCAAGAACCACTTAAGGGATAAAAACGGCAAAACTTTGAGTATGGGGAACATCTTTACCGCTGCGGAACAGGGTGAGTTAATGGTCAATGATTTACCCAATACCTGGTTGTCCAATTACACCCGGGCCATGGATGGAGAACTGAAGGAACTGGATGCCGAACTGTTATGGAAATGGTGGAGCAAGGATACGATCGATATCCAGAATATACGCGTGGAACTGATCGATATCCTGCATTTTCTCATTTCCGCCATGCTGTCGGCGGGACTGACTGCGGAGCGTGTCTTTGAGGTCTACCAGCAAAAACATGCCGTTAATCTTAACCGGCAGGATGCGGGATACAGCAAGGCAACCAAGACGGATGACAACCGGGGGATCATTTAGCCCACAGTGTGGGTGTTATTGACGGAAGCTCTAAATAAGTCTCTCCTGGACTTTTCAGAGCGCGCAAAGTAAAAGGTGTGACTTTTTATTTTGCTCCATTTTTCAATCCCGCCCTGGCGGGATTGAAAAATGCCGGCACATCCCTGTTCCGGACGGAACCTCTGTGTTAATCAGAGGTTCCTTAACGCCGGCCTTTACCCCTTTTCTTGGGTTCCTCAAAGGCGACGCGCAGGAATTTGCCATTGTAGTTCTTGCCATCCAGGCCGGCAATGGCTGCCCTGGCTTCATGGCCTTCCATTTCGATAAACCCGAAACCGCGGCACTTGCCGGTAAAGATATCCGAGGCTAACTGTATGGATCTGACCTTGCCGAATTCAGAAAACAATTCCGTGACTGATGTTTCAGATGCATCGACTGGTAAATTTCCAACGAACATTTTCTTCAAGGTACTCTCCGTGCTAAAAGCGTTGGGCCTGTTTCTGGCGAATCCGCCCGGGACCAAACGGTGATGCATGATGGGGATTCCCAGATATGCCAAGGAATCCCCGTTTGAATAGTTTGAATTTTTACTTGCTGCTGCCAGTGACGTTAGCCGCCTGCGGGCCTTTGGCGCCATTCTGGATCTCAAATTCCACGGTTTGTCCTTCAGTCAGGGTCTTGAACCCGGAGCCTTGAATTGCGGAATAATGAACGAATACATCGGGGCTGCCATCAGAAGGGGTGATAAAACCATAACCTTTTGATTCATTAAACCATTTGACGGTACCTGTAACCATAAATACTTTCCTCTATCTACAAATTAATATTAATCGGGTGTTGCAATGCAGATCAGTAAAAGTCAATTACAGGGATTACCTTGTGGAACTATTAACTAACCTTGATGCAATCAAAACTATTTTAGCCGAGAGTGAAAGAAAATACGAATAATTTTCAATTTCCAGTATCATTTATGGCATTCGGTATCAGATAGATTATGAAAATCCGGACCAGAAGCCATGCCGAGTGACAAAACTTTAAATCGATCCAGTTCCAGGGATAGCGGCAAAACGTTTGAAAGAGTAACACTGGACGAAGTTGATAAGCTCATCAATCGGGCTAAAAAAGGCAATCTGGCCGCGCAATTAACCCTCGCCAATCTTTACGAAACGGACAAAGGACACTTAAATGTCGGTCTGGCGGCGATGTGGTATCTCGAGGCCGCCCAGAATGGTTCCCTCGATGCCCAGGCCAAGATCGGTGAGTTGTATCTATACGGGATAGGAATTGCCAGGGATTATCAGGAAGCGATTAAATGGTTGCAACGTGCCGCCGATCAGGGCAATGCTACTGCCCTGGCCAACCTGGCATGGTGTTATCAGCGCGCCATGGGGGTGACCCAGGATTTCAAATACGCCTTTGCCCTGTTTCGCCGGGCCGCGGAACTCGGTCATTCCAGCGCCCAGTACAATCTGGCGCATATGTACGCGAACGGTCGCGGCAGCAATAAAGACATGGTGGAAGCCCTGAAGTGGTTCCGGCTTGCGGCGGATCAGGGCAATAGTAAAGCCCAGTTACGTTTGGGCGTGATCTATGCCAAAGGGATTGGTGTGACAAAAAACGAAATTGAAGCGGTGGAGTGGTTCCGCAAGGCGGCGGAACAGGGTTACGCCAAGGCCCAATTCAATCTCGGCCATATGTATGCCAAGGGTCTGGGCGTACCGCAGGACGATAAGCAGGCAGTGAAATGGCAGCAACTTTCCGCCCAGCAAGGCTATATCAGGGCCCTGTATGATCTCGGCCTCTTTTACCTGAACGGCAGAGGGATGCGGCAGGATTATACGCAAGCCATGGAATGCTTTCTCAAGGCCGCCGCCAAAAATTACGCCAGGGCCATGTATCAACTGGCCAAACTATATCTACGGGGGATCGGTGTACCGGTCGATCTGCGGGAGGCTTATAGCTGGTTCAAAATGGCCGCGGAACAAGGCTTTACCAGGGCACAGTACCGATTGGCACAGTGCTATCAGGAAGGCAGTGGTGTTGAAAAAGATGTTGCCGCGGCATTCGACTGGTTTCAGAAGGCAGCGAAAAAGTCCTATAGCCCTGCGCAATATAATCTGGGCCGCATGTATGCATCCGGCGAGGGTGTGGCGCGCGATTACATCAAAGCCTATGGCTGGATATACGTGGCGGCGTCTGCAGGCTACGATCCGGCAACCCAGGCCCTGAATAAAATTTCCGAACGGTTACACTCCCATGAACTGACTGAGGCGGTTCAGTTCGGTGAACGCCTTAATCTCGAATACGGCATGAAATAAAACATGCAGCCAGATTCAGCCGCGGCGAAGTTCACGGCTATTGAAAGTGCCATGATAGCGGCAGGAGCACCGTCGCTGGCTATCGCCAACTTCCTCCACTACTACCGGGAATTACTTGCTGGTCATACAGGGGATATCCCGGAGTGCACTATATTGCCGCTGACAACGCTTCCCGATGCCGAAAAGCTGGGGCCGGAATATATAGAATTGGGCAGTAATGTCAGATCGAAAACTGTTGTTATCAAGCTCAATGGCGGTTTGGGGACCAGCATGGGATTGAACAAAGTTAAGTCTCTGATCGTTGTAAAAAATGGTTTGACCATTCTCGATATTATTGCCCGTCAGTCGCTCTGTAATAGCGTGCCGTTGATGTTGATGAACAGTTTTGCCACCCGGGAGGATACACTCGCCATCCTCAGCCGCTATCCGCGACTGTCTGCTTACGGTTTAGATCTGGATTTCCTCCAGCATAAGGTGCCGAAAATCAACCGTGATGATTTATTGCCTGTGCACTATCCGCAAGCACCGCACCTGGAATGGTGTCCGCCAGGCCATGGCGATATTTATGCGGCGTTGGTCACCAGCGGCATCCTGCCCCGCTTACTGAATGCCGGTTACCGCTACGCCTTTATCTCCAATGCGGATAATCTGGGGGCCAGCCTGGATGTAGAGATCCTGGGCTACCTGGTGCAGCACTCTTGTCCGTTCCTGCTTGAGGTTGCTGACCGGAAAGCCGCTGACATTAAAGGGGGGCATCTCGCTATACGGCCCGATGGCAATTTAATTTTACGCGAATCGGCCCAATGTCCGGAGAGCGACAGGCCGGATTTCCAGGATATCTCCAGACATAAGTATTTCAATACCAATAATCTGTGGCTGGATCTCGAGGCCTTAAGAAAAACCATGGCCAAACGCGGAAATATTCTGGGGTTGCCACTCATATGCAATCAGAAACATGTTGATCCGAGTGATGCCAACACAACGCCAGTCTATCAACTGGAGACGGCCCTGGGCGCGGCGATTTCGATTATCGAGAGGGCACAGGCCATCAGGGTTCCGCGGAAGCGCTTTGTCCCCATCAAGACGACGAATGATTTATTCTTAGTCCGTTCAGACGTTTATGCCTTAACGGAAGACTTTCGTTTGCTTGCCACCCAGGCACCGCCTGTTATTGAACTGGATGCCCGTTATTTCAAATCGATTGAGGCCTTTGAACAGCGGCTACCATTTGGGATTCCAGATCTGGCAGCGTGCGGGAGCCTCACGGTCATCGGCGATGTTAAGTTTGGCAAGGATATCAGGTTGCAGGGTACGGTAACGATAAGGAATACTACCGGACAACAGATCCTGTTGGAGCATAACTCAACGCTAAGCGGTGAAATTAACTTATAACAAGTAGTGGTTGTTGCTGCTTGAATTGCTGAGACTTAATTATAGTGTTCAGAACACGGATGTTGCCGGCCATCCAGAATCTGACGAGATTTCTGCTGCACTTCTTGACATCGACAAGAGCGTTATCCGCGTGTTCCAGAACATCAAACAGGCTGTTGTCGGTATCCGCGGTAATCGATATCCCACTGTGATTATGTTTAATCTGAATGACTGATGCCACTGTCCGTGACATTATGTATGTTTGGATCAATGACACTGTACGTATCGGCTGTCACCGACTTTACTTTAATGCATCTAAAAAATTGAATATCAACCTGATAATATTCGTTTAATTACTAAACACGTGCATTTCGAATCCATGTCTATATCCTTGCAACAAGACCACGGCGTGGAAGAATTACCCCGCGAACCGCACCCTGCCGGTAACACCAGAATTATTCTGCATTACCCGGATATAACATTGAAGGGGAAGAATCAGAAGGATTTCCAAAATGCCCTGTCGAACTGTATCAGGCGGCGGCTGGATAACCTTGGCTATCACTGGAATATCGGGGCTTCCCGTGGCCGTGCCATTATTATAGTTCCGAATCAGCAGCAGTCTGAAGCCTGGCAAGCGGCTTCGATGCTGCAGAAAATACCCGGCATTTACTCATTGGCGATTGCAAGGTGGCTGCACCCCGCAGATTGTCTGGATTCTGATCATGCCATGAACTGGACAATGATCGGCGATGAAATCGTGGCGATGGCGCGGCAATGTTATATTAACCATGCCAGTTTTGCTGTAAAGGTACACCGTGCTGATAAATCCTTGCCGGTCACGTCGACGGAAATGGCGGGCCAGTTGGGTGATTTAATCCAGCGGGAAACGGATTGGCAAACGGTCAGATTAAACAGGCCGGACCAGACTTTTTATGTCGATGCGCTGCCCGATGGTATGTATTTCTATCCGCGGAAACTGAAGGGAGTTGGCGGATTGCCGGTAGGTACTGGCGGCAGGGTACTGGCCCTGTTGTCGGGTGGCATCGATTCGCCAGTCGCCGCATTCCTGCTGGCGAAAAGGGGGTGCCAGGTGAACTTTTTCCATCTCAGCGCGAGTCATCTGCGAAAACAGGACATAATCAACTCAGTAATAGGCCGACTTGCCGCGCTTTTGAGTCAGTATACCCAGCGCAGCCGGTTGTATGTTGTGCCTTACACTTATTTTGATCTGGCCTTGAGCGGCTTGAACAGCGGTTATGAACTGGTGCTGTTTCGCCGCTTCATGATGCGGAGTGCGGAGCGACTGGCAACTCAGCTTCGGGCCCAGGCACTGGTGAATGGCGACAGCCTGGGACAAGTGGCCTCGCAAACACTGGAAAATCTCGCCAGCAGCTCCACTGTTGTCAGCATGCCGATATTACGGCCGCTGATCGGCGCTAATAAGGATGAGATCATCAGTATGGCCCGCCACCTGGGCACTTATGATATATCCATAGAACCTTACAAGGATTGTTGTGCCTTGCTTGCCAGACACCCGAAAACCAAATCCAGTCATGCCAGATTGACGCAGCTTGAGGCAGTGCATTTGCCCGACTACGATGCCTTGCTTAACAAAACTTTCACGGACATGGTGTGTCTGGAATACCGTTATGGCGAATTAGTGGCTGAGTGACCTGTGCCGAACAACACGTTACAAGTTCAGATTGTGCCGGTCACACCATTTCAGCAAAACTGTTCGGTGCTGATCTGTACGGCGACTAAAAGGGCCGCGGTGGTGGACCCGGGCGGTGACCTGGAGCAGATCCTGCACGTGGTGAAAAATGCCGGTGCGGCTATCGAAAAGATCCTGGTCACGCACGCGCATATCGACCATGCTGGTGCTGTCGCGGAATTGGCCGGGCTATTGCGTGTCCCCGTCGAAGGACCGCACCGGGATGACCAGTTCTGGATAGAAAGACTGCCACTGCAGGGCCGCGAATTCGGCTTACCGGCGGCGGCTGAATTTATACCCGATCGCTGGCTGGAAGAGGGCGATACCGTCACCTTCGGCAATATCAGACTGGATGTTCATCATTGCCCCGGACATACGCCCGGCCACGTCATTTTTTTTCATCCCGAGTCTAAACTTGCCATTGTTGGCGATGTCCTGTTTCGCGGTTCTATCGGCAGAACAGATTTTCCCAGGGGCGATTACGCCAGCTTGATCCATTCCATACGTGAACGCTTGTGGCCGTTAGGTGATGATGTGCAATTCATTCCCGGACATGGGCCGATGTCGACCTTCGGTTATGAACGCAGGACGAATCCCTTTGTCGCCGATGGCCTTTGACAGGGGAGGTATATGCTGTCGCTGACTGCAGTCACCAAAACCTTTGCAGGCTTCCCCGTCATCAAGTCGCTTACCCTGCATATCGCAGCAGGACGAACTACCGTGCTGATTGGTCCGAGCGGCTGCGGCAAATCCACGATATTACGGTTGATAGTCGGTCTGATTAAAGCTGATGCAGGTAATATAACCATCAACACTGAGTTACTCACACCAGCTTCAATTCAAAACCGGCGGCAGCGTATCGGATACGTTATCCAGGACGGCGGTTTGTTTCCGCATCTCAATGCCAGGGAAAATGTCTGCCTGATGGCGCGCTATCTGCGCTGGAGCCCGGAACGGATCGGGGAACGGTTAGTAGTGTTAGCACGCCTGTTTAAGCTCCCGGTATCCCTGCTAGATCGTCATCATTATGAACTGTCGGGTGGGCAGAGGCAGAGAGTGGCGCTGATGCGAGCCATGATGCTGGATCCCGAGCTGTTATTGCTCGATGAACCTCTGGGTGCACTGGATCCGATGATCCGCTTCGACTTGCAGCAGGAGATGCAGGATATATACACGCGCTTGAACAAAACGGTGTTAATGGTTACACACGATATGGGTGAGGCCGGGTTTTTCGGCAACCATATCGTGTTATTACAGGACGGGGCAGTGGTGCAACAGGGGAGCATGGCGGATCTGCTGCAGCGGCCGGCGTCAACCTATGTGGAACAATTTATCCGGGCGCAACGCCAGCCATGGCGTGATATTGACGAGCGTATGCAATGATTAACCGGAACATGTTGCTCATGGCCGTGCTGAATTGCGGGATGAGCCTGTCAGCGCAGGCCGATCAAGTCACTATCGGATCGAAACAGTTCACCGAAAATATCATTATTGCCGAAATTGTGACCCGGGTACTTAACTATCAGGGTCTGGTGGCCGAGCATAAAAAGGGACTCGGTGGGACCCGGATATTATGGGGTGCATTAGTGCAGGGTGAAATCGATATCTATCCGGAATATACGGGTACCTTGAGCCAGGAATTGCTGGCTGGTGCGCAGAGCAGTGATCTGCAGCAACTGCAGGCTGCATTGTCCGCATATGGTATCAGCATGAGTGCCCCGCTGGGCTTCAACAATAGCTACGTCCTGGGTATGCGAGGCCAAACAGCAGACGAGTTGAAAATCAGCACTATCACTGATTTACGACGATATCCGGAACTGCGCTTCGGTTTCAGCAGTGAATTCATGTCCCGGGCCGACGGCTGGCCTGGTCTGCGGGACCGATACCAACTGCGACAATCGCATGTGACGGGGCTTGATCACGATCTGGCCTACCGTGGACTGATGCAAGGGCAATTGGACGTTATCGACTTGTATGCCACGGATGCTGAGATTGCCTATTATGGTATCCAGCCACTGCATGATGACCAGGACTATTTTCCGGGATATCTGGCCGTCATTCTTTACCGGCAATCCCTGGCAGTGGAATATCCGGAAATTCCGGAAGTGCTCCGCAGCCTTGCCGGACGCATAGCCGCTGATCGGATGTCGGCAATGAATGCGGAAGTTAAACTAAAGGGACTGTCTGAGCAAGGTGTGGCGGCCGCTTATCTTAACGATGAGTTCGGAATGAAGACCGCTGTACGCGATATCAAAATACTGGATGCTCTGCTCAGGAATACACTCGATCACCTCTGGCTCGTGCTCATCTCGCTCACCGCGGCGATCATGGCCGGTATCCCCCTGGGCGTAATTGCCGCGCGCCATCGGCGCACCGGTCGGATTGTCCTGTCAGCAGCAGGGATTATTCAAACCATACCATCGCTGGCTCTGCTGGTATTCATGATCCCGCTGCTTGGTATCGGCGGCCCGCCGGCGGTGGCCGCCCTGTTTTTGTACAGTCTGCTACCCATTATCCGCAATACCTACAGCGGCCTGCACGACATACCGCAACCACTGTTGGAATCGGCCATCGCCATGGGCTTGCCGGCTTGGGCCAGATTGCGCCTGGTGGAATTGCCGCTGGCACTGCGATCCATCCTGTCAGGGATCAAGATTTCGGCGGTGATCAATGTCGGCACGGCAACCCTGGGAGCATTGATAGGGGCGGGAGGATATGGTCAACCGATCATAACGGGGATCCGCTTGAATGATGTGAGCTTGATACTGCAGGGCGCGATACCGGCGGCGGTACTGGCGTTGTTGGTGCAGGGGCTTTTTGAAGGAATTGAAAACTATCTGCTGCCTGGCGGATTAAGGTATCAATCAAAAGACTGATTACACCGATGCCGGGATATTATTCAGGGAATCTCTGAATTAATCCATCCTTGATTTTTCAGAACTTGTAAAGTCAAAGATGTGACTTTTACTTTGCTCCATATTTCAAAAGTTGCCTGATTGAAAAAATGCCGGAACGCCCTGGTACCGGTCGGATCCTCTGAGTTAATCAGATATTCCCTGGGCTATGACTTTAGCATGGCCGACGTTAACTTTTTTCTTTCCGCATGATTGCTTCAGTCGCCTGTCGCCGTTGTTCAACCATCTGCATGAAGGCATGGGCGACACGCGGGACATGCTCGAAGTAATGTGTCAGAGTGGAATAATCAGCACAGAGTAACTCGGTCGTGTCGACAGCGCGTACCGACGCAGTCCGGACTCCGCCGGCAAAATATCCCATCTCTCCTATTGGCTCGGGTGGTTCGACATAGGCGATGTGTGTAAAATTACCGGCCATGTCCGTACGGTAAACTTGCACCTTGCCTGAGGCAATTATGTATAACCTGGGATCAGGTTGGTCCTGATAGATGAATTGTTCACCGGCGGGAATGCTGATTTCGGTGAATTTTAAGCTCAAAGCGGAAAGTTCCGTGCCGGTCAAGGCACTGAAAACCGGGCAAATTCTTATCCGGTCGGTTCGTTGCTTTCTGATAGCGGTATCCAGATCCTCGCGGCTGATCTCCTTATTTTCGAGTAGAATTTCTCCGATAGGTTTGAACAACTGGCCCAGCTTGAGTAACTGACCCTGGCGTTTGACTGCATTCTTCAATGTCCCTGACGAACATATCAGATAGTCACCAATCCGCCTGGCCAGTTTTTTATTAGTTATAGGTTCGTTCAATTGCAGTTCTCTGTGAATTTAAGTTAATAGTGTAGACCAAAATATCCCATGGGTCGATTTTCTTGCATATCGATGGTTGATTAAATAATTTCAAATCTTTCCACGTTGGTAACATCGTCCAGTTGATTGACCGGCTCACCTATAAATAAGCCGGTCGCATAATCCGCCCCCAGAGTGATAGTGTCAGTCAGTTTTGTTGCATCCTCCACATCATCAGTAATGATATGCACGCCATTATTCTTCAATTGTTGTAGCATCGATATTTTGTTAGTGTTTGTGGATGGCCCCAGGAAAGTAGTGTTTAATCTGGATATAGTCTCGAAACTATCGCGAAGGAAATCTATTTGCATGGTTTTAGAAAGATTTAGAACTTCCTGATCATTCGTTACCTGGGACAGGCTGAACCGGAAACCATGTGATTTCTTAAAAAATGATATCAGGGCCATTGCCTGTTTTTGGATGTTACTGATCTCATTAGCTGATATTTCAAAAATTATCTGTTTCCCTGGATTATTTTTATCCAGACCCTTGAGTAATTTCCGTAGCCAGTTAAAGAATGTTGCGTCCGCTATGGAGTCCGCACTGATGTTAACAAAAAAATCATATTTTTCATTAACCCGACTCGCGATTCGTCCAATAATTTCTCGCAACATCCAGCGGTCTATAAATTTTCTGAACACAGGCATATCTGTGACCTTATTCAATTCAGTGGCTGCCATTATCGATCCATCTTTGTTAATCAATTGCACAGCTACTATGTACATTTCCTGGTCATTTTCTTGTTGCGTAAGTGGAATTACTTGTTGGAAGGTTTGTACCGCACGTTTTTCTTCAAATGCGGATTTTATTTTTTGCATCAATTCTCCCAATCCTTTCGGGTCTGGTTTTGTCTTGTCTTTACCGATAGTCGGTTCATTAACCGGTCCTGGCTGTATTTCATCTTTTACTGATTCAACGACAGGAGGAGTTGGTTGAACAATTTCTTCCCTGATTGGAGGTTTCTCCACGATTTCTATTTTATCTGCCGGTGTTGACACAAGTTTGGCAACTGGTTCTGCTGCCTGGCTTGTTTCAGTTTGAGTGTTGTAAATGACCGGCTTTTCTGTGCTCGATATTTCCCTGACATCCAACTGATCATTTACCGCGGCCCAATCGGGTTCGCCGTACAGATAAAAGGAATCCCCTTCTTCCAGGGATGCTTTTTTAGCGGCGTTTAAAGCATGTTTGATATATTCCTCGGCATTTAATTTCTTATCTGACAGACAAAGTGCACCTATGCTGACAGTAGCAGGGATTTTTTTGTCGTTAAATTTGTATGGATGTTTTTCCAGATGTCCGCAAAGCCCTTCCAGATTGAATTCCAGTATATTTCTCGACTTCGGTTCATCGATGAGCATGGCAACGGATGTGTCTCCGAACCGAGTAATACTTGGATTCGTTTCACCCATTTTGAAGACTTCGAAACTCTGTTTGGCGATATGCCTGATGATATTGTCTCGGAATATAATACCGAACTTTTTTTCAAAGTTTTCGTGCTTATCAAGTTCGATAAAAATTAAGACACGATTAGTTTTATCTTTATCCTTTTGCTCCAGTTCCTGGTAAAACAGTGCCTTATTAAAGGCATGACTCTGACTAGTCAATTCGTTTAGTTTATTCCGCTCTTCCTGATGTTCTTCGTAAGCTCGCAGTATCGTGGAATACAGGCGATCTTTATCAAGAGTTTCCTTGCGCAGATAATCGTAGACTCCGGCTTTTACAGCACGGACTGCTATTTCTTCATTTCCGGCACCAGTAAGCATAATAGTTGCCGGAAACAGTTTGTTTTTACGATTATTTTGCAGGATATCAAGCCCTGTAACACGAGGGATTGAGAGGTGGTAATCCAGCAGAAGAACATCAACTCTAGACCAGTCAAAATTATCTCCCGGCACGCCTTGAGATACAGGATCGTGTTCAATTAATTTCACGTCCGTGAATTTTTTGCCGAGTATGGTTACCAGCAGTTTGCGGAAATCCGCATCATCATCAAGGATCATGACGTTTTTCAGACTAGTGCCGTCACTCATCTTATCGATCGACTCGCGGATTCGTATTCATAGGAACAGAAGCTAGATTTTGAATATTATTTTCAATAAGTTAGCGTATATATTAAATTAAAATCGGGAACTTAAAAACAAATTTTATGATAACTGACAATTGGCTTAATGGTTGCTGAACAGTTGTCTGGTTAATTCCGGCAGCACCGTATGACATGGCAGTTCGATCTTTAAATCAACCTCGCCATCGGCGCGGGTCCGGCCCTGATTGAGTATCGCCACCGATTTATTTTGCTTTTTTACATATCTGCAAAATCGGTATCCGGAATAAACCATTAAGGAGGAACCGATGATAAGCAAGGCCTTGGCCTGATCCAGTTCAATCATTACTCTGTCGATTCGGTGTTTGGGAACCGGTTCCCCGAAAAAGACCACATCGGGCTTGAGGATACCCCGGCACGCCGGGCAGGCAGGTATGCGGAATGAGGACAAATCATGGTTTTCAATGTGGGCATCACCATCCGGAGTGAAAATATTCACTACGTAATTAAGATCGGGATTATCCTGCAAGAGGATGTCCTGAACTTCGGCGCGGGGGAACCGATGCTGGCATTCGAGACAAATCGCCCAGGCCAGTCCGCCATGGAGTTCCAGCAACGATTTACTGCCTGCTTTCTGGTGCAGACCATCTACATTCTGAGTTACCAGATACCGGATCAGTCCGGTGTGCTCCAACACCACGAGCGCCGTATGTGTGGCATTGGGATTGGCCTGTGCGATGCGCGGCCATCCCAGCATGCTTCTTGACCAGTAGCGTTTGCGAATGTCGGGTCGACGGATAAAATCCATATATAGCACGGGTTGGCGATGTTTCCAGCGGCCGGCCCGGTCACGGTAATCGGGAATGCCGGAATCAGTGCTACAGCCGGCACCTGTCAATATTACCAGCGGTTGATTCGATTCGATAAAGTTCAGAAGGTCTGAGATTGCCCTGTGGTCAAAGCGCTCAGTCAATTCTTGCATTTGTGTAAACAGTCGGGTATGAGGAACGGTATACAGGATATGGCAGTAAGCCTGGTAAATAAAGTACAAACTGCCGGCACCGGTTGCCGCCGACCGCGAGAGGTAATATTAATGCCTCCTTGCAGATAACCAGATTATGCGTGAAAACTAAATTGTGCGTGTTCGGCATCTTTCATCAGCGATTGAAATACATCACCGCTGATGTGTACCAAATCGACATGATCCCCGGCTTCAAAATAAACATCTTCCCGGTCCATCAGACTGTCATCCATAATCGTTTCATAACCATAAGCCGTCCCGATAGGCGGGATTGCCCCGAATTCACAATCATGGAATAACTGGTGCAACCGCATTTCCGAAACCAGATCCATCTTTCTGCCAAGGCAGCGTTCCAGAGAATCCAGATCCAGCTTGTGTGTGGATGGAATGACAGCCAGCAAAATGCCTTCGCCATCCTCAAGCACAACGCATTTGGCCAGTTGATCTCCAGGGACATGAGCCGATTCCGCTGCTTCCAGACTGCTGCCGGTATGGGGGTGAGGGATCAGATCATATGTAATCCCTTCATTATCCAGATATTCCGCCAAGGTGATCGCGATAGCCATATAAATTACCTCCGCTAAGGCTGCTACTTCCAGTACTGTCTCATATAAAATATAGATCAGATTATCGACAATTGCTGAAAAGCCGGCACAACCGGCTTACCATGATGGGAATGGTTTTAGTTGCAGCGCAAATCTAGCAGTGGTTACCACCGCCAGACTCGGTTGGGAATACGAACTGAGGTAACTCTGAAAAGTCCGGGATGGACTTATTCAGGGGGTCCTTTAGTATTCAGCAAATGGCTGATGAGTTTCATCATCCGATCGTAATGGCTTCCTTGCCAGTAAATCTGCTGACATGTGTCACAAATAACAAATTTGTTCATATCCTCATAAATCTGTGCCGGGACGCGTCCCAGCGCTGCCGTTTTCTCCAGCGGGGTCAGAAGGCCATTGCAATTCACACAGCGCCTGAAGGGCGTGATAAGTTTTTTCAGATCAAACCGATCCATGATTTCGACCAGCTGTTGCCGGGGTTGCGTTGCCCTGATGAAATAACCATGGCTGACCATTTTGTGTTTCAGCAGGCCGACATCTCGAGTCAGGAGAATGCGTTTCTCGCCGTCACTGGCCAGGTTTGCCAGTTCAGTATCACTGCAGCAGTTGTCATAGAGGGTGTCAAAACCCAGCATGCGAAGATATTTCGTCAGTTTGCCGAGGTGGGTATCAAGTACAAAACGAAGCTTGCGTAAAGGTTGTGGCCGCAACCTGTTCAATGATGAAATATCGAATGATTCAAATACCGGATAGACGCTGATCCGGTCCCGGTCCTGCACAAGATAGGAAAAATCAACCGGTGTCTGATTGACCAGGATGAGATCAATTTCCGTGTGTGGCACACCCATGGATTCGATCATGTCCTTGATGGAATTACGTTGCTTGAAGGTGAGGCTGATATCGTGCTTTCGTTTTTGTGACGGCAGGAAATCATTCAGTTCTTCATAAAATCTGATCGTGGCGCTGGACACCGTAGCCGAAATGTTCTGATATAAAATAATCAAATCCCTGCAGTGGGTTCTGAACGCAAAGAATCCGTGTCCTCCGCCAGGATTGCCTTGTAGAGTTCCTTGTATTCTCCATCCAGAATTTTTCCAAACAAGGGATCATCGTTATGGTTGATTTCGGCATCAATCTTGCCCCAATCCGCATCGTCCAGCGTGGTTTTGGCAAGCGCAAACAATCCTTCTTCCTCCTTGGCAATATGAGCATGATAACGCGAGATAAAGTCCGTCAACCGCAGGACTATTTCATCCCGGGGAAATATAGCATTGCCCTGGATTTGTATTAATTCATCGTAGATGGTCGCGGACGCCGCCGCCATCGACTGATGCTCGGTCGTGATTTCATCAATCAGGTCCGCAACATTGATGTTTTTTTGTTTTAATGCCGTAAATATAATGTCTTCATGGGGGTGGTGATAAATATCCGGTTGATTGACGAAATAGTGCATGATATCAGTAAGAATCTGGTAATTGGCAAATTCCCCCGCCACAAAATGCTTTACCTGTTTTTCCAGCAGGGCCAGCAGCGAGAAAATATTCTTATGGTCATGCAGCAACACATCGATTACTTTGCCCACCAGATCACCTCTGAGGTTTAATTCAACTGGTTAAAACTGATTACCTGCATATGCATGTTGCAGTATATCCAGATCCTCATTGGCATTGAAGAATTTTCCCCTCAAATGACTGAGCGCTGCAGTACTGTCACTCATCGAGAAGTAGCCCTGTATATTTCAATTGATTAAATTCCTGCTAAAATCGTCTCGAACTCGGTGAGTTGCCGGGTTTATCAAACTATCGTCAACACCATTGAATAGTTTATGCTCTCGAACTGGGGATTTCGACTTAAGGAGGATCATTGCACGATACAACAACGGCAATTAGTATAAAAACAGCACCGGCCGGCCGTGGTTTGGACTGGTTGCTTGATGGTTTTGCACTCTTCTGGAAAAACTGGCTGACCTGGATAGGAGTGACCGCATTTCTGATAATTTTGTCTTTACTTTCAAATGTTGTCCCTGTGCTTGGTGGCCTGGTCCTGCAATTGATTTTCCCGGTATTCATTGGTGGGCTAATGTTGGGTTGCCAGGCAGCAGATCAAGGGGATGGTTTCACCTTCGAATATTTATTTTCCGGATTTACCAGGCGTACGGGCCAGTTGCTTGTGATTGGGGTCATTCATTTGCTGGGAATAGCGATTATCCTGGTGATATGCGGTTTAATGCTGGTGGCAACCATGGGTGGTATAGATGCGTTGATGGAAGCCGTCTCATCAATATATGCTGCTTTCGTTGCAATCGATATCAACCGGATGATTGAACTGGTGGGCCCGCTAGCACAAGTCGTATTACTGGTGGAATTAATCGGGCTCGCATTATACATCCCGTTGCTGGTATTGGTTTGGTTCGCGCCAGCACTGATTGTACTGGAGGATATGAATGCGGTTACCGCGATGAAAGTCAGTTTTATCGGGTGCCTGAAAAATATCATCCCCTACCTGGTCTACGGCGTGATCGGCCTGATTTTTACGGTAATTGCCACTATTCCACTGGGACTGGGCTGGCTGGTATTGATACCGATGACCATCGTCAGCATTTATCTAGCGTATAAGGACATCTTTCAAAAACATTAAACATAATTGGTAGCGAATAACGATAAATGTTCGGAAATAAGACCAGAATGCCACGGCCAGATGAATGCCTACCCGGGCGGCAGGAAGCCATGATTGTCACTAACCGCCATTATGTAATGGGCAATCCCATCAAACCACCGTTCCCCGTAGACATGCAGCTAGCCATGTTCGGTCTGGGTTGCTTCTGGGGCGCGGAAAAAAAATTCTGGCAAGTCGATGGCGTCTATACGACCGCGGTTGGTTACGCAGCAGGATATACTCCCCATCCGACATATTCAGAAGTTTGCAGCGGGATGACGGGGCATAATGAATCGGTACTGGTTGTTTATGAACCGGCCCGCATTGGCTACCCGGATTTATTAGCCATATTCTGGGAAGCCCATAACCCGACTCAGGGGATGCGCCAGGGTAATGATGCAGGCACGCAGTACCGGTCTGGAATATATACATTTAACGATGAACAATATTCCCATGCGATGCAGTCAAGAGAGGGTTATCAGGCGCTTCTGACTGCCGCCGGTTATCCGCAAATCACTACGGAAATTACAGCTGCTCCCGTTTTTTATTATGCGG
>Ga0156298_1010_pt2 | contig 16236 bp, 16 predicted proteins | sample RifCSPlowO2_12_FD_107946 | JGI IMG/M metagenome (GOLD analysis project Ga0156298, IMG submission 107946) | Gammaproteobacteria bacterium RIFCSPLOWO2_12_FULL_52_10
CGCGCCAATTGTGATCAAGGCCGATGGTCTTGCTGCTGGTAAAGGTGTAACAGTGGCCAGGACAGAAACTGAGGCAATCGAAGCGGTAACCGGTATGTTAGCGGACAACAGTTTTGGGGATGCCGGGCAGCGTGTCGTCATTGAGCAGTTTTTGGAAGGCGAAGAAGCAAGTTTTATCGTTATGTGCGATGGCGAGCACATCCTACCGCTCGCCAGTTCCCAGGATCATAAGGCGCGGGATAACGGCGACCATGGACCAAATACCGGCGGCATGGGCGCCTATTCCCCGGCACCGGTGGTGACGGCGGCTATCCACGAACGGATCATGCGCGAGGTGATCATGCCGACGGTTATTGGCATGCGCGCGGAGGGCCGGCCTTATACAGGATTCCTTTATGCTGGCGTGATGATTACGCCCGCCGGCGAGGTGAAGACGCTGGAGTTCAACTGCCGGTTTGGCGATCCGGAAACACAACCTATTCTGATGCGCTTGAAGAGTGATCTGGTCACCTTGTGCCTTGCGGCCGTGCATGGTCAATTGGATCGGGTTACCGCCGAATGGGATGATAATGTAGCGTTGGGCGTGGTTCTGGCCGCGGCTGGTTACCCGGCCAATTCCAGTAAAGGCGATATCATCTACGGCCTTGACGACAAGTTTGAAGACTGGAGCAAGGTATTCCATGCTGGTACCGCTAAAAATGATGGCGGGATAGTCACGTCAGGCGGTCGTGTCATGTGTGTCGTAGCACTGGGCAAAACTGTGACTGCCGCTCAACGCCGTGCCTATGCCACAGTCGAAAAGATTAATTGGCGCGGTATGTTTTATCGTGATGATATCGGTTATCGGGCCGTGGCCAGGGAAAGGACAGATTGATCTGAGATATAAGATGATTGAATTTCAATACACTTTAGATCCTGTGACCAGTAAATTAATACCGTGAAAAAAAAACCGCTAATACAGCGTGATTTTCCCAGTAACCGGTCATTTACGCGGTTCCTTGATCGAATCAAGGATCAATATGAGCTGGAAGCCAAACCCAAACTAAGCCTGCAACGCCGCTATTACGACACCTTCGATTGGCGGTTATATCGTAATGGTTATGTGTTCGAGACCGATGATCTGAAGCCACAGGCCCGCATTTCTCAACACCAACCTGCTGCGGACGCCAATTCACTTATGTACAGGACGTGCGGTATACCGGTTTTGCAGGAGCAAAAACCGGACGCCGTGAAGGGCCGTATTCCCTCAGACCGGTTCGACGTAGCGTCTATTATGCCTGGGCCGTCCATCAGTCCGGAATCACAGCGAAGCCTCGGCGTGGTCGCGACGGCAGGCGATGAGAAATGCGGGCTAGTTAGCCGGCTGCGAACATTCGGCATGCGTGGCGATCAAATCACTGCGATATTGAGGCAGGAACCGGATTTCGCACAGAATTTCGACCAATCAGAGCTGCGGAAATTCCTGACGCAATTTCTAGCCATGCGCCGATTGCTGTGCCAGGGTGAAGCACGGGTCAGTGTCGAACCTTTCGAAGTCATGGATAAAGGTGGTAAGGTGCTGCTGCGCCTGGAACTGGAAAAATATCAGCGTACGGACCGCATTGGCCGTTACCGCACCTTGCTGGTGAACTGCCGATTCAATCCATTGAAGGGTTATTACAATATCTGCAGCCATTTGCTTGATTTAATTGACGCCGATATCGGCCGGCCGGATATTAATGGGGATCCGTTGCTCGTGATACTGTCCGCGGATAATAAACTGCCGGGTAGTTACACCAGTAAATTTAATCTGAATTTCAATCCGGAAATGACCATCGGTCAGGTTCTGGCACAAACCCTAATGTTTCATATAGATGTTATGGTAAAAAATCTGCCTGGAATCCGGGATGACCTGGATGCGGAATTTTTGCATGACCTTCGCATCGCCAACCGGCGCAGCCGAACACTGGTAACGCAAATCAAACGGGTACTGCCGCCGGCAAAAGAGAAATATTACCGGGAAATTTTTTCCTGGCTTAGCAACGAGACCAGCGAACACCGGGATCTTGATGTTTTTTTACTGGATATCCCCAAGCATCTGGCCATGTTGCCGGCAACGATGCGGGATAACCTGGAGCCGTTACGGGCGGCACTGGCGGAGCGCCGGAACAAGGTTCATAAGAGGTTGGTACAAGTCCTCGATTCCGAAAAATTTCGCGGTTTTTCCTCCGAAAGCCGGGCTTATCTGACAGCTGGATTACGGGATCATTTTCAAACGGCGATCGGATCGCAACCGGTGCTAACAACCGCCAATCAGGTCATCTTGCGGGTTTATCAAAAAATGTTAAAGCAGGGGGCGCTCGCCAGCCGCAGCGGCGACCGGGATGCATTGCATGCACTGCGTAAAACTGCCAAAAAGCTCCGTTATCTGCTGGAGACTTTCAGATCCCTGTATCCACAGCAGGACATGGAAAACGTGATTATGCATTGCCGCAAATTGCAGAATATCCTTGGCCGGATAGTCGACTTCCGAGTACAGCAAAATTATTTGCAAGGACTTGCGGACGATGCCGGTAACGCAGCTGTATTTCCACCAGCGACGGTTGCCTGTATCCGTTATCTCATAGATGCCTACAATGAACTGGAGGGGGAAGCGTACACGAAATTCGCCGGCAGGTTCGAGCATTTTTCGGAACCCGGCGTTCGCGAACAGTTCAAATTGCTGTTCAAGGTAATCGGCTGAATATGCGGGTATTGGCCACCTATAATATCAAGGGCGGCGTGGGCAAGACTACGTCCGCTGTCAATCTTGCCTACGCAGCGGCCCGCGAAGGTCAACGGGTGCTGGTCTGGGACCTGGACGCACAGGGGGCGGCCAGTTTCTATTTCCGGATCAAACCGAAAATTAAAGGTGGCTTTAAAAAGCTGTTGAATTTCAAGCGTAAACTTGCGGACGCTATCAAGGAAACCAATTATCCGAATATTGATCTGGTCCCGGCCGATTTCAAGAACCGTAATCTTGATGTCATGCTGGCGGACAGTAAGCATTCGCAGCAGCGATTATCGGATATGCTGAGAACTGTAGCGTCTGAATATGATTTCGTAATTCTTGACTGTCCACCCAGCTTATCCATGACTACGGAGAATGTATTCCTGGCCGCGGATGGTTTATTGATCCCGCTGATCCCGACCTATCTGTCAATCCGGGCCTATAAGCAGCTGCAGGTTTTTCAGAAAGACCGGAATAACCATCAATTATTGTTAATGCCGTTCTTTTCCATGGTGGATAAACGCCGCCGGCTGCATTGCGATCTGGTAGAAGGTTTTTACCAGCAGCATCCTGAAGTTATGAAGATTTTCATTTCCTATTCAAGCGTCGTGGAGCAGATGGGACGCTACCGGGCCCCGGTTCAAGCCTTCGCGGCCAGCACACCGGCAGCCAAGGCGTTTTTTTTGCTTTGGCATGAAATTAAAAAACGGCTGGATAAATCAGCGAAAAAACTGTCGCAATAAAGCTTTTTATCGGTATTTTGATTGCAATTAGTGTGGCAGACATTGCATAATTGCTGCAAGGGGGTTGTAAGAATTCATAAATTATCTTGTCTGCACCAAACAGGCGCACGAGATGTCGGGATTATTAAATTTTTAACTGAATTTTCTAGAACAAATCCTATATTTTAAGGAGTTAACATGGCTAAAAAACCTTCAGCAATCGGTACCAAACAAACGAAAGCACAGATAATTTCCGCTCTCGCAGAAGCTACTGGCTTGACCAAAAAAGAAGTTGGCACAGTTTTGGACTCAATGGCTACGCAGGCGCAGCGTCACCTCAGGAATGGCGGTTCCGGTGAGTTTACCGTGCCCGCGCTTGGCATAAAGCTGCGCCGTGTCATCAAGCCTGCCCGTCCGGCGCGGGAGGGTACTAACCCATTTACCGGCGTAAAAATGATGTTTAAAGCCAAACCGGCTTCAACCAGTGTCCGGGCGACCGCGTTAAAGGCATTAAAAGACGCTATTTCCTGATTACAGGAATAATTCCCGCGGGTGGCTGTTGGTGAAGCTCTGAATCAGTTCCTTCTGGGCTTTTCCGAGCCTGCAAAGTAAAAGCTGTGACTTTTACTTTGCTCCGTTTTTTCAATTCCGCCTTGGCGGAATTGAAAAATGCCGGCAGATCACTATACCGGACGGAATCTCCGAGTCTTGCAGAGATTCCTTGGCTGCTCAGAGCCAGGTCAGGAAGTTTTGCAAGAGCCTGAGGCCGGCCCGCTGGCTTTTCTCCGGATGGAACTGGACCGCAAACAGATTGTCGCGGGCGATCGCTGAAGTGAACGTGATAGCATAATCAGTGGTTGCAGCGATTTCCTGACTGTCGTCAGGTTGCACATAATAGCTGTGGACAAAATAAAAGCGTTCGCCGGATGCTATGCCGTTCCAGAGCGGATGTGATTTTACCTGCTTGATACGGTTCCAGCCCATATGTGGGATTTTATAGAGGTTACCGGCCCCATCTCTGGCATTGTCCGGGAACCGCAAGACATTCCCTGCGACGATCCCAAGACCATCAATACCGCCATCTTCTTCACTGCTGTCCATCAGGGTCTGTAAGCCCATGCAGATCCCCAAAAAAGGTTTGTCCTGGAGACATTCATTCAGTACTTGATCCAGGCCTTTCGCTTTAATACTCTCCATGCATTGTTGTATCGCGCCCTGCCCGGGTATGACCACGCGATCGGCCGCGCGGATCTGCTCAGGATCGGCGCAGATGATGATGTGGTGTTTGGCCTCGGCAACATGCATCAGCGCTTTGCTGACGGAACGCAGATTGCTCGATCCGTAATCGACGACGGCAACGGTACTCATGCTGTGCTTCTGTTTGTGTCGGGATCTGTTGCTAAGCTGACAAGGTGCCCTTGGTGGAGGGTATCTTGCCCTGCATGCCGGGATCACGTTCTACCGCCATACGCAAAGCCCGGCCGAAGGCCTTGAATATGGTTTCGGCGATATGATGGGTGTTGCGGCCACGGATATTGTCTATGTGCAGCGTGACCAGGGCATGATTAATGAATCCCTGAAAAAATTCCGCCAGCAGATCGACATCGAATTCGCCGACTCTGGCCCGGGGAAATTGTACATGATACTCGAAGCCAGGGCGGCCGGAACAATCCACTACCACACGCGACAGCGCTTCATCCAGGGGTATGTAGGCGTGACCATAGCGGCGGATACCGGCTTTATCGCCGAGGGCCTGCTGCATAGCCTGGCCGAGACTGATACCTACATCCTCGACAGTGTGGTGGGCGTCGATAGCCAGGTCGCCCTGCGCGCGGATGCGGAGATCAAACAGGCCATGACGTGCGACCTGCTCCAGCATGTGCTCGAAAAACGGGATGCCGATCTCGAGATCGGCGCTACCACTGCCGTCAAGGTTAAGATCGATGCTGATCCGGGTCTCCTTGGTTTCCCGTTGCAGGGAGGCTGTTCGTTGCTTGCTCATCTCAGACCGTTTATGCCTGTATTATCACTAATCACTGGAAAACTCGCAGTTTAGTGGATGTTCGAAAACAAATACACCCCCGTTATTGCCTTAAACTGCTGAATATAGGTTAATAAGCATATAGTAGCGGGCGTCGTATGCATGACGGATGTCGTATAAATACGGGGTAAATACTTTGGCACTGATTGAGAACGAGGCAGTTCGAGATTATTTACTGGCGTTACAAGACAGGATCTGTAGCGCCGTCGAAGACATCGATACCTCAGTAAAATTTAGCGAGGACAACTGGCAGCGACCAGCCGGCGGGGGCGGCCGTTCCAGAGTCCTGCGGCAGGGCCGCGTTTTCGAACAAGCCGGAATAAATTTTTCCCATGTCCATGGCGACCACTTGCCCGGCTCGGCTACGGCACATCGGCCGGAATTGGCTGGCCGGGGGTTCCAGGCCATGGGCGTTTCCCTGGTGCTACACCCGCAGAATCCCTATGTGCCGACATCGCACATGAACGTACGCTTTTTTAGCGCCGGGCAGGATGCCAGTGAGCCGGTTTGGTGGTTCGGTGGCGGGTTCGATCTCACGCCGTACTATGGGTTTGAGGAAGATGCAATCCATTGGCACAGCGTCGCCCGGACCGCCTGCCAGGATTTCGGTGACGATGTTTATCGCCGTTATAAACAATGGTGTGACGATTATTTCTATATTCGTCATCGCCAGGAAGCCCGAGGGATAGGCGGATTATTTTTTGATGATTTACAGGAGTGGGGGTTCGAACGCTGCTTCCAGTTCATGCGGAGCATCGGCGAGCATTACCTGCCGGCCTATATCCCAATAGTCAGGCGGCGTATGGATATGCCCTATAGCGATCGCCAGCGTCAATTTCAACTCTACCGGCGGGGTCGTTATGTTGAATTTAACCTAGTTTATGACCGCGGCACCCTGTTCGGTTTGCAGACCGGCGGCCGCAGCGAGTCAATACTGATGTCCCTGCCGCCACTGGTCCGTTGGCAATACAACTGGCAGCCGGAGGCAGGCAGCGAGGAAGCGGCGCTCTACGAGAAATTCCTGCAACCTCGAGACTGGCTATCGGCCTGATTATTCACCTGTTCCCTGTACAGGCCGGTCGGTGTCGCTAGCCCGCATTTCTCACCACCAACCTACTGCGGACGCCGATCCATTTATGTACAGGACGTACGGTATGCCGGTTATGCAGGACGACTATACGGATGTAGTCGGTTGATTACGTCTGGAACAAGTAATCCAGCAATAACCGGCCGCCGTAACGGGCCGTACTCCCTCAGGCCGGTTCGACGTAGTGTCGGCTATGCTGTCCACCGTTCTGGCCCGTCACAGCGGCGCCTCAACGTCCTCGCTACGGCAGGCGTTGAAAAATGCGGGCTACGAAGAGCAGGTTAGAAATTTATGTCTGCAACCAGAAAGTCACCGGACCGTCATTAATCAGATGTACTTGCATATCCGCCCCGAACTTCCCCGCCTCTACGATCGTATGTACTGCTTTGGCCTGCGCCAGTAAGTGATTGAATAACGACTCGCCTAAATCCGGCGGGGCCGCGGAACTGAAACTGGGGCGCGTGCCTTTGTTGGTATCGGCCGGCAGGGTGAATTGCGGAACCAGCAGCAGGCCGCCCTGGATATCGGTCAGGCTGAGATTCATCCTGCCGCCCGCATCGGGAAATACCCGGTAACCCAGTAGTCTTTCCAGCAAGCGGTTTACCCGGGCCTGATTGTCATCCTTTTCTACGCCTATCAATACCAGCAGGCCGGTGTTAATGGCAGCGATGATCTGTGAGTCAACTTCGACACTGGCCTGGCTTACCCTCTGTAAAAGGCCGATCACCAGTGGTTTAGATTATTTTCATATAATCAAGAATATTGACCGAGAATAATGCCACTGCGGCTACCATGACCATCCAATCCATGTTGCGACGCATCAGCCAGCCGGTGAAGTGCAAAATCAGAATAATGATTGAAAGTAGATAGACGAGATAAAAGATCATCTTAATGGGTTCCTCTTAGTACTAAAAGCCGTTATCGAAACTACTGACTGTTCAGCAGTCACTGCCTGGTTTCTAACTACCATAGCAATTATCATGTCAATATTGTAAATGAATTTTATGTTACTTTATGTTTCAATAAGTTAACAACAACTCGCCTCGCCCCACGCCAGGGTGGATTACCTCATATGATGGTTTTAACTGAAAGCCCGTCTCCGATTAACAACACATCCGCCGGGCGTCTGGCGAACAAGCCATTGGTTACCACACCGGTAATCTGATTGATCTCTGATTCCAGTTCCCCCGGCTGGAGGATCGACAGATGATGAACATCCAGGATGATATTGCCGTTGTCTGTCGTAAAGCCTTGCCGCAGTATGGGTTGTCCGCCCAGACTCACCAGCTTGCGGGCAACATAGCTTTGCGCCATCGGGATGACTTCGACGGGCACTGGGAATCGCCCCAGGACATTGACCAGTTTCGAGTCATCGATAATACAGACGAATTTCGCACTGGCTGCCGCTATGATTTTCTCCCGGGTTAAGGCGCCGCCGCCGCCCTTGATTAAATGCAGATATTTTGTGGCTTCATCGGCGCCGTCGATATAAACCTGTAATTCATTGACACTGTTCAGGCTGATGGTGGGGATTTGAAATTTCTTGAGTAACGTCGTAGTCGCTTCGGAACTGGCGACGGCGGCTTCAATCTTGTGTTTGATCTTCGCCAGTCGTTCAATGAAGTAATTGACCGTGCTGCCGGTGCCAACGCCGATAATCATATCGTCCTTAATATAGGCCAGGGCCGCTTCTGCGACTTGTTGTTTCTTGGTATTTTGATCCATCGTTGAGTCTGTCGGCCAGGGAGTCAGGTAGATGAACCTATAACAGTTATGAAAAGCGCGACCGCTAAAGTAACCGTTTTTGATATTGACGGTATCAACCGTGGTGCCGTTACAGACTTGTAACTTGAACCAATGGTTCAAGTGGGAACAGCAGGCAATATATCAGGCTTCCCATCGAGTGGGCATGCACAACAACATTGCGGTTTAGTTCCCGGCAAAAAAAGATAGGCTCAAGTTTATGCCAGTCTGAACACGTACACCACAGAAGATACCGAACCTTAATCAGATACCTCTGGTATCTATCTGATATTAATCCGTAAGGTAATGCTCCAGGCTGCTATCCTTGCCGAGAGCACTACTGACTTTACTTTGCATGCGTTTAATCGCTGCCTCTACTCTATGAGTATAACTGCTATTTTCCTGTTTGTAAGCAAGGTATTCACTGGTGATATTCAGCGCTGTCATGACGGCGATGCGTTCCGCGCCGATAACCTTACCGCTATTCTTCAACTCGTGCAATTTACTATTCAGATACTTCGCTGCATTATACAATTGCTCGCGTTCATCGTCATTACAGGAAATCAGATAATCCTTGTCCAGTATGGTTATATTAACGGGTCGGAGCTCCTGGCTCATGTACGGGTTTCCATGGCGCGCAGGCGTGAAATCATGGATTCGATTCTGGTCCTGGCCTGTTCGGTTTTTTCAATCAGGGCGGCCCGTTCGTTAACGAGATTGTCCTGTTGGTTCCTGAGGGCTGAATTTTCATGTTGTAACTGATCAATGGTGCGTATCAATTCATCTACCCTGGCCTCCAGGGTGACCAGGTCCATATTTTCAGTTTTGTCTGCAGTCATATCAATCGCCGTTCAGCAATGTTATGCAATGGATAAAAGCTTTAGTATCATTAACTATCAATATAGAGTGGAGCCGCACAGCGGTCAACCATTCAGATGGCACATTTTAACGTTTATTTAAGGTCAAGTATCATAATTTAATCAGGGATCGAAGCCCGCCAGGATCGCCTGCCCGGGGCTACTACTAATGCGGCTTTAACTGGTTGAATACGGTTAATATTATCCCGGAGTTAATCAGCACGAGCAGCGGGATTATAGTTTATGTTAAGTTATTTTGAGTTAAATGAACTTCTTACGAGTGTCGAGGCTGAGATCTGCGCGTCCGAATGCCACGGGTTTTTGTGTGGCCAGATTTGCGTTTACGGTTATCCGCATGAGGAATTGTGGCAGGAATTTATCGACGCGCAAACAGATGATATCGAAGTGAGGCGTGATTGTTACCGGGAGATTACTGTGTTGCTGGATGATATTATCAAGAATATTCAATCCAGCGATTTCGATTTTCAGTTACTACTGCCTGCCGACAACAGTTCTCTCACGGAGCGCGTCGATGCCCTGGCTGATTGGTGTCATGGCTTCCTGAATGGTTATGGTCTTGGCGTCGGTGAGCAGGCACTGACGGAAGAGTGTCGGGAACTCCTCGAGGATTTTGCCAATATCTGCCGGGTTGGTGTTGCGGAGGATATTAATGAGGAGGATGAGCAGGCGCTGCTTGAATTAACAGAGTATGTACGAATGGGTGCGATATTCATATACTCGGATTTCGCGGCCGGTTTCGATACGTTTGACAAATCTGAGGTGATCCACTAATGGATGCAAAAGAATTTCCGCGTCGTCGCAAACGGCTCATGGATATGATGGGTGATGAAAGTGTTGCGATTATTCCGACTGCCAGTGTCCAAATCCGTAACCGCGATGTGACGTTTCCGTTCCGGCCGGACAGCGATTTTTATTACTTGACCGGTTATCCGGAGCCGGAAGCCGTGGCAATGTTGATTCCCGGCCGGCCGAGCGGGGAATATATTTTATTCTGCCGGGAACGGGACCAAAAAATGGAAACATGGCACGGCCGCCGCGCCGGGCTCGAAGGTGCGGTAGAGCTTTACCATGCCGACGATGCTTTCCCTATAGAAGATCTGGACGAAATCCTGCCGGCATTGCTCGAAGATCGCGAGATGATTTATTACACGCTGGGGAATGATCAGTCCTTCGATCACCGTGTCGTCGGCTGGGTCAAGCAGGTCCGCGATAAGGTCAGGACCGGCGTCAATGCTCCGGATGAATTTATTTCCCTGAATCATATCCTGCATGACCTGCGTCTGTACAAAAGTCGGCAGGAAGTCAAGGCCATCAGCCAGGCCGCCAGGATCTCGGGCCTGGCGCATAAACGAGCCATGCAGATATGCCGGCCCGGCATGAAGGAATATCAGATTGAGGCCGAGCTGCTGCACGAGTTCATGCACCATGGGGCCCGCTCCCCGGCCTATCCTCCCATCATTGGCGGCGGTGCAAACAGTTGCATCCTGCATTACACGGAAAACCAGGAGGAATTACAAGATGGTGATGTGTTGCTCATCGATGCCGGTGCTGAATTTGACAGCTATGCCAGCGATATCACCCGCACATTCCCGGTCAATGGTGAATTCACGCGCGAGCAACGGGCGGTTTACGATGTCGTGCTGGCCGCGCAACTGGCTGCAATAGACCTGGTGCAGCCTGGCAAGCACTGGAATGATCCACATGATGTGGCCATTGACACCCTGACTGAGGGATTGCTGGAACTGGGTATCTTGAAAGGGCGCAAGCAACTGCTCATCAAAGAGCATGCCTACAGCAGGTACTTTATGCATCGTACCGGCCACTGGTTGGGCATGGATGTTCATGATGTGGGCGAGTACAAGGTGGAAGGCGAATGGCGTTTACTGGAACCGGGTATGGTCATGACCGTCGAACCGGGCTTGTACTTTCCAGCATCGAGTGACCTGGCCAGAAAATGGTGGAATATCGGCGTACGCATCGAGGATGATGTGCTGGTGACCAGGGACGGCCATGATGTGCTCAGCAAGGATCTGCCGAAAGATGCAGAAACGATACAGACTATAATGGCATCCTAAATCGGCATGTGCGGCCTGGGCAGGCAGATCGCTCTGGCCTGACAGCTTTTCTAAGAACAAGAGAACTGCGTGACTCATCATAATTACGACCTGATTATCGCCGGTGGCGGCATGGTTGGCGCCAGTCTCGCCTGTGCGCTCATGCGTGAGAATCTGCGGATCGCCCTGATTGAAAGCGTGCCAGGCAAGGCTGATACACAGCCAAGTTATGATGACCGGGGTCTGGCGTTATCGATGTCGTCACGGCGTATCCTGCAAAAACTGGAGCTGTGGCCGCAGGTTGCAGCGAATGCCACGGCGATCATGCAAATTCATGTCAGCGACCGCGGTCATTTTGGTTGCGTCAGATTGCATGCCTCGGATTTACAGGTTGATGCCTTGGGGCATGTCGTGATTGCCAGGGAACTGGGCCAGGCCTTAATGCAAAAACTGTCACAAACAGGCGCTATTCATGTGATCAGTCCGGCGCATGTCGAGGATATCAGTGTTGTCCATAATGAGGTTACTGTCACGACATCCGGCAAGGCTTACGCCGGTAAACTCAACGGCCGGCTGCTGGTGGTTGCCGACGGTGCCAATTCGAAACTGCGCCAGCAACTCGGCATATCAACACTCGTGAAGGATTATGAGCAGACGGCAATCGTTACTAATGTGACGCTGGGCCGGCCCCATGCCAATACAGCCTATGAGCGATTCACCGAGACCGGCCCCATCGCCGTGTTACCCCTGAGCGAACAACGCGGGGTTTTGATTTATACCGTGCCAACCGCTGCCGCTGAGACATATCGACAACTGGAACAAAACGCTTTTCTGGAGTTGCTATGGCAACGTTTCGGCCGCCGGCTGGGCCGCTTCAGTAATATAGGTGCGGTAAAATTATATCCGTTGCAATTGATACTGTCCCAGCAGCAGGTGCTGAGCCGGATAGTTTTACTGGGAAACTCAGCACATACTATCCACCCGAACGGCGCCCAGGGATTTAATCTCTGTTTGCGCGATGTTGCAGCCCTGGCGGAACATCTGCTGTTGGCGATGCGTAGTGATGGTGATATCGGCGCGCAAGAAGTACTGGCTGGCTATTTGGCATCGCGGCTGCCGGATCAGCAACGGATTACCCGGTTTTCCGACCGGTTAACGGAAATGTTTTATAACCAGCAATTACCGAAAGTCATGCTGCGTAATGCCGGTATGCTTGTTACTGACATAATCCCCTGCCTAAAACGGGAACTAATCCGTCAGGCAATGGGGATCGGCGGGCGACAACCGGCAATGGTCAGTGGAAGCTGGGATTAGATGCCGGTATTGGATGCGGAAGTAATCATTGCCGGCGGAGGCCTGGTTGGCGCCACACTGGCTGGCTTGCTGGGCCAGCAGGGTGTCGATTGCATCGTTCTGGTCGTGGGCGACCGCAGTCGGCCACCGGGATCCTTGCCCGATCCCAGAACACTGGCCTTAACTCAGGCATCCCGGCAGATTCTGCAGACCCTGAATGTCTGGCCAAGATTGCCGCGCGAACGTATCGGCCGTTTCCGGCGTATGCATGTCTGGGATGAAAACGGCAAAGGTGAAATTCGTTTTGATTGTGAGGATTTGTGCGAGGCGTGTTTAGGCTACATCGTTGAACAGGAGGTCTTACAGGCAACCCTGAACCAGATTCTGGAATTCATCCCGGCGGTAACCTGTCGTATCGGCGTCAAACCTGTCGCCATCCACTCGCGTGATGATGCTGTGACGATCGAACTGCCGGATGGCCAGGTCAGGGCGAAATTGCTGGTAGCCGCGGATGGTGCCCATTCAGGTACACGGGAACTGGCCGGGATTGGTCATGCCGTGCATGATTATCAGCAAACAGCTATCGCCTGTATTGTCAAAACCGAGTTACCGCATAACGATACTGCCAGGCAGCGTTTTCTGCGTACCGGACCGCTGGCTTTTTTACCGATGGCTGATCCGCAACAATGCGGCATCGTCTGGTCGACTGATCCGGGCCATGCCGATCAGTTGCTGACCATGGCCGCCGGACAATTCGAGCACACGTTAAAGACAGCCTTTGCCGATACGCTGGGAGCCGTTGTCGTGAGCGGCCAGCGGGCCGGGTTTTCTTTACAACGCGCGCAGGCGGAGCGCTATTGCAAAGAGCGCATCGTCCTGGCGGGTGATGCCGCGCATAGTGTCCATCCTCTGGCCGGGCAGGGGGCCAATCTCGGCTTACTGGATGCCGCCTGTCTGGCCGAAGTGTTGCTGCAAGCCAGGAAAAAAAATCGGGATCTTGGTAAGATGCGTGTGCTCAGGCATTACGAACGCTGGCGCAAGGGCGAAAACCGCTTCATGATGCTGATGTTCGAAAGCTTTAAATATCTGTTTGAGTATCAAAAAACACCGGTACCGCTGTTACGCAATATGGGCATGAACTTCGTGGATCAAAATATGTACTTGAAACATTTCATCATGCGCCGGGCCATGGGGCTGACGGGTGATTTGCCGGCTGCAGCCAGAGCCTAGGTTAGCCGGTGTAAAATTCCTATCCTGCATTTATCAGAACAGCTTTCGAATTCCAATATGCGCTGCCTATTTTTTTATCAGGATTGCCTGTATGGCCGTAAATGAAGATCGGAATCAGACGGATTTTATCCGCCGGATCATCGACGCCGACCGGGCACAGAATCGTAACGAGGGCCGGGTACATACCCGCTTTCCCCCGGAGCCCAATGGTTATCTGCATATCGGGCACACCAAATCCATCTGCCTGAATTTCGGTCTGGCCGAGGAATACGGCGGTAAATGCAATCTGCGTTTTGATGACACCAATCCCGAAAAGGAAGAAGAGGAATACGTGAATGCCATCAAGGCGGACATCCACTGGCTGGGGTTTGATTGGCAGGGCCGTGAGTACTACGCCTCGGATTACTTCGAAAATTTATATGGTTACGCCGTCGATTTGATCAAGCAGGGCAAGGCCTTCGTCGATGATCTGAGTTTCGACCAGATGCGTGAATACCGGGGCACACTGACCGAACCCGGCCGGGAAAGCCCCAACCGGAACCGCCCGATCACCGAGAATCTCGACCTGTTCGCGCGCATGCGGGCCGGCGAGTTCGCGGAAGGCACCTATACACTGCGCGCGAAGATCGACATGGCCGCACCTAATTTGATCATGCGTGACCCGGTGATTTACCGCATCAAACATACAGCCCATCACCGTACCGGGGACAGCTGGAATATCTATCCCATGTACGATTTTACCCATTGCCTGTCCGACGCGATTGAACACATCACGCATTCGATCTGCACGCTGGAATTCCAGGATAACCGTGCTTTGTATGACTGGGTGATCGAGCAACTGGATACGCCGTCGCGGCCACATCAGTATGAATTCGCCAAGCTGCTGCTGGATTACACCATCCTGAGCAAACGCAAGCTGATCCGCCTCGTCAAGGCGGGGCATGTCCGCGGCTGGGACGACCCGCGCATGCCGTCCATCCACGGTATGCGCCGGCGCGGTTATACGCCAGCGGCGTTACGCGATTTTTGCAATCGGCTGGGCGTGACCAAGAACGACACCCGGATTGATATGGCGGTGCTGGAAAATTGTCTGCGTGAGGATCTGGACCAACGAACGCCGCGCGTTATGGCCGTACTCAGGCCGCTGAAGGTCGTGATTGAAAATTATCCGGCTGATCAGGTTGAGCAACTGCCGGCGCAGAACCATCCGCAGGACCCTGGCATGGGGACACGGCTGCTACCTTTCAGCAGGGAGATTTATATCGAACGCGAGGATTTCATGGAAGACCCGCCGAAAAAATTTTACCGGCTGGCGCCGGACCGCGAAGTGCGACTGCGTTATGCCTATTTTATTACCTGCCGGGAAGTGATCAGGGACAGTCGCAATGAGATCGTGGGGCTGCGTTGCACCTATGATCCGCAAACCAGGGGAGGCAATGCCCCGGACGGCAGGAAGGTGAAGGGCACCATTCACTGGGTATCGGCCCGGCACGGCGTTCAGGGTGAGGTCCGGCTGTATGACCGGCTTTTCACGGTGCCTAATCCGGACAAGGGCGGGGATGATTGGGAACAGTATTTGAATCCGGATTCCGAACAAATCTTGCCGGACTGTATCGTCGAGCCGGGCTTGCGGGAAGCGCGACCCGAAGACCGCTTTCAGTTTGAAAGGCTCGGTTATTTCTGCGCCGACCGTCACGACTGGTCGGTGGACCGGCCGGTCTTTAACCGCATTGTCACCTTGCGCGATACCTGGGGAAAAATTCAGAGTGAGGAACGACGATAAATGACAGTACCGGCGCTTTTTAAATCGGCAATCAGCAGCTTAAAATTGATCAACAGCGGCAAGGTCAGGGATATTTATGATGTTGACAGCAATCATATACTGATTGTCACGACCGACCGGCTCTCTGCTTTCGATGTCATTCTGCCGGATCCGATCCCGGGCAAGGGGGTGGTGTTGACGGCACTCTCCAATTTCTGGTTCGCCCGTACCCGGGCCGTGATTGCCAACCATTTGACGGCAATTAAACTGGCCGATGTCTTGCCGGACCCGAGTGAACGGGAGCCGATAGCAGACCGGGGCATCGTCGTGAGAAAACTGCAACCGTTGCTGGTGGAAGCGGTCGTGCGCGGCTATATCATCGGTTCGGGCTGGAAGGATTATCAGAAAACCGGCGCCATCTGCGGGATAAAATTACCGGCGGGACTGCAACAGGCGGAAAAACTGCCGCAGGCGATCTTCAGTCCCTCGACCAAGGCTGAGATCGGCAGGCATGATGAAAACATCAATTTTGCCAGGACCGCCGAGATCCTGGGGCGGGACCTGGCCCAACGGGTACGCGATGTCAGCATCCGCCTCTATACCGAAGCCGCCGACTATGCCCGAACCCGCGGTATAATCATCGCCGATACCAAGTTTGAATTCGGTACTGACGCGGT
>Ga0156298_1007_pt1 | contig 15075 bp, 16 predicted proteins | sample RifCSPlowO2_12_FD_107946 | JGI IMG/M metagenome (GOLD analysis project Ga0156298, IMG submission 107946) | Gammaproteobacteria bacterium RIFCSPLOWO2_12_FULL_52_10
CAAGTTTCATTCACTGTTACACTATTAATAAATGTCAGCTCTCTAATAATGCCAAAAAGTGTAACAGATATTTGAATTATATCCCCCTTGATCTTGCTGAGAAGCGGCATGTCTTTAGGACATTTTGCCGTGGGTGGCAAAATGAGCAGAGACGCGATAGGGGAATCGCGTTGAATGCGGTCCGTAAAAAAATACTTGAAGCGACGGAGGTATCTGCCCGCAGTGCAGTCAGGCGAATATGGGGCGCCAGTCGCTACCGACTCCTGTCTTCTCGCGACACTAATACATCCTTAGTATGTCGTGTTTCTTGGTTACTTCTTGGCGGGCGAGCACCTAGAAGTAACCCGCCTTCAGGCGGAATCAGTATTTTTAAAATAGAAAATCATTGGCATCCTCAACAAGCCCAGGGACATTAATAAAATGCTATTGATATTCAGTCGGCCCGAAGCAGTCAGTCTATTAAGGCCAAATTGCCTTTTGTTTCCAGCCACTGTTTACGATCCTGCGACCGTTTTTTCGCCAACAGCATGTCCATAACCTGTTCGGCCTTCCGGCTTTTTTCCGGCAGGGTCAATTGCACCAGGCGGCGGGTCTCGATCGCCATGGTTGTTTCCCGCAACTGCACCGGGTTCATTTCCCCCAATCCCTTGAAGCGCTGCACGTTGACTGTGCCGCGGATTTTTTCCGCTGCGATCTGATCCAGGACCCCCTGCTTGCCCGAATCATCCAGGGCATAAAACACCTGCTTGCCGACGTCAATCCGATACAGTGGTGGCATGGCAACATAGACATGCCCCTGTTCTACCAACGGCCGGTAATGTTTCAGGAACAAGGCACAAAGCAAGGTGGCAATATGCAGGCCATCGGAATCCGCATCGGCGAGTATGCAGATTTTGCCGTAGCGTAACCCGGTCAGATTATCAGAACCGGGATCGACGCCGATGGCCACCGAGATATCATTCACTTCCTTCGACGCCAGCACTTCGCTGGAATCGATCTCCCAGGTATTGAGGATCTTGCCGCGCAACGGCATGACCGCCTGGAATTCCCGGTCGCGGGCCTGTTTGGCTGAGCCGCCCGCGGAATCCCCCTCCACCAGAAACAGTTCGCTGACGGCCGTATCCTGGATGGTGCAATCCGCCAGTTTGCCGGGCAAGGCCGGGCCGCCACCGATCTTTTTTCTAATGATGGATTTTCCGGCTTTCAGGCGCGCCTGGGCATGAGCGATGGCAAGGTCCGCGATGCGCTCGCCCATATCGACGTGCTGGTGCAGCCATTGGCTGAAGGCATCATGGACGACCCCAGAGACAAAGGCCGTGCACTCGCGCGAAGTTAGACGTTCCTTGGTTTGGCCGGAAAACTGCGGTTCATCCAGCTTCACTGATAACAGGTAACAACATTGCTCCCAGACATCATCCGCGGATAACCGGACACCTCGCGGCAGCAGATCGCGTGACTCGCAGAATTCCCGGATCGCCTCCAGCAGCCCTTGCCGCAAGCCACTGACATGGGTGCCACCCTGCAGGGTTGGCACCAGGTTGACATAACTTTCGGTGATCGCTTCCGCCTCGTCCAGCAACCAATGCACGGCCCAATCCACGGCTTCATGATTACCTTGCATCGAGCCGGTAAAGGGTTCCGCCGGTAACAATTCACAACCCTGCAGTAATTCGGCGAGATACGTTTTAACTCCGTCCGTATAACACCATTCAAGCCTTTCCTTGGTGGTCTCATCATGCAGCTTGACATGCAGTCCCGGGCACAACACCGCCTTGGCGCGGAGCAGGTGTTTCAGTTTTGGTACGGCAATTTTGCCGCTGTCGAAATATTTGGTGTCTGGCCAGAATTTAATGGTCGTGCCGGTATTGCGCTTGCCGACTTCGCCGACCACGTGCAGATTCGATTTCTTCACGCCGCCCGCGAATGTCATGTGGTATTCCTTCCCGTCCCGCCGCACCCACACTTCCAGACGCTCCGACAAGGCGTTGACGACCGAGACACCGACGCCATGCAGGCCGCCGGAAAATTTATAATTCTTGTTGGAAAACTTGCCACCGGCATGCAAGCGGGTCAGTATCACTTCGACCCCGGAGACCTTCTCACCGGGATGCTTATCGACCGGCATGCCCCGGCCGTCATCGCTGACGCTTATGGATCCGTCCTTGCCCAGAATAACCTCAATCCGGGTCGCGTTACCGATGATAGCTTCATCGACGCTGTTATCGACGACCTCCTGGATGAGGTGATTGGGGCGTGTAGTATCCGTATACATACCCGGTCGTTTACGGACCGGTTCCAGCCCCGTCAGGACTTCGATATCGGCTGCGTCATAGGTATTACTCAAAGATATTTTTCCTCAATGGCATAGATTAGGGAATAAGCCATAGAATACCTGATCGCGTGGCGGAGAGGCTAGGAGTCAGATGTCAGAATTAAGTATCTCCCTTATCAAATAAATTCTGGATCCATAACTAATCAAAATCCCCCAGTAACGATTGCTTAATATTTTCGGGGATTGACTGGACTATATGGCGATAAACCTTATGGTCTGCACCTGCGGCCATGGCTGCGCCGCCACGCAAGGTATCGATCATTTCAGGGGTAAACTCAAAGCGCAGGAAGTGGACAGCCGCCGTTTTCTCCGGCTCACTCCGTTCCAGATCTTCATCGGCTACCGGCGCAACCCGGGCATGACCGGCCACCTGCAACCAGATTTTGTTTTCAATCCCTACCATTTCCGCCAGCCGTTGTGCCCGTTCTTGCGGCTCTGCATATTCGATCATCATGGTCGCCTTCAGGTTGCGGCCGTCAGGGATCAAGGGATTATAGGCATCCATTTCATCCTGGATGCCTTCCGGCTCGAATATGCGTTCCACCCGCAGCATTTCCTGGATTTGATACTGGATAGTCAGACGGTCTTCGAAATACAGGGTCAGATGCGGTCCGATCGCCAGGCGGCGAGCCTTCTTATGCTCCATCACCCGGGTCCTGTAGTTATCCCTGATCCGGGCATATTGTTCCAGTGGATATAACTCAGTCGGGCTGATTTTTTCCATAAGCCTGTCCTTTGTCACAGCCCATAAGCATATCGCAGCAGTGAAAATGCTGATTCTGCCCTGGAACCGTCCGCCAGACCATGCTGGATCTGGGCACCGGCCATGGGGCAGTCACTGATATAGTGATCCACCGCCGCTTTTTGAATTTTGCTGATCACCGGCCGGCAGATCTTTTGCGAGATATCATGATATTCGCTTTTTACGGCATAGGTGCCATCATGCCCCGAACAGCGCTCAATTACTTCAATTGCCGTTCCCTGAACAAGCTGCAGGATATCCCTGGTTTTCAAGCCGATATTCTGTACCCGCTGGTGACAGGGCACATGGTAGGCGATTTTACCTAATGAATTCTTGAAATCCGTTTTCAAGCGGCCGGCCTTATGCCAATGACTGAGATATTCGAACGGGTCAAATATAGCCTGCTTGACCTTTTGTACTGCCTCATCATCGGGGAACAGCAAGGGGATTTCCTGTTTGAACATCAACACGCAGGAAGGTATCGGGGCGATGATGTCCCAACCGGCGTCGACCATTTTTACCAAAACCGGGATATTCGCCTCCTTTAAGGCATGTACGGAATCCAGATCGCCCAGTTCCAGTTTCGGCATGCCACAGCATTGTTCTATATCTGTGAGCCGGACTGGTATCTCGTTATACTCGAATACACGAACTAAATCCTCAGTCATATCCGGTGCATTACGATTACCGTAACAGGTCGCAAACAATACCACCCTGCCTGTGACCCGCTCGGTCGGTTGAGCCGCGCCTTCCGTTTTCGTTTTCCCGGCCAGCCGCTTGCGCAGGGTATTGCTGTGATATTCAGGGATGACAGCGGCGTGATGCACGCCCAGCACTTTTTCGAGGATCTTGCGCGCAGGCCTGTTTTTATTAACAGCATTGACTATTTCCGCCACTACCGGAATACCGGCCAGATTACCCACGCTATCCGTCGAAGTGAGAATTCTGTCGCGAATCCTGGTCTTGCCCCGCTTATACTTAACGGCCTTGGCCTGCAACATCAAATGTGGAAAATCAACGTTCCATGCATGCGGTGGCACGTAGGGACATTTTGTCTGATAACACAGATCGCAAAGATAACAATGGTCGACTACTTGCCAGTAATCCTCTTTCGCCACGCTATCAACTTCCATGGTCTGTGACCCATCCACCAGATCAAACAGTGTTGGAAAGGCATTGCAAAGACTGACGCAACGGCGACAACCATGGCAAATATCAAAAACACGCTCCAATTCCCCGAAGAGCTTTGCCTCATCATAATAAGCGGGATTTCGCCAATCGATGGGATGTCTCGTGGGGGCTTCCACACCACCTTCGCGAAATGCAGATTTACTCATAACGCACCGTATAAATTTTCCAGAAACCAAGAGGCCGGGTATAACCCGGCCTCATCTCACAACATGTTATAGCTGGTATTACCCTTTCAGGGTGTCCAGTGCCTTCTGAAAGCGATTGGCATGCGAACGTTCAGCCTTGGCCAGTGTCTCGAACCAGTCCGCTATCTCATCGAACCCTTCTTTTCTCGCCGTTTTCGCCATGCCGGGATACATGTCGCTGTATTCATGGGTTTCCCCGGCGATAGCGGACTTCAGATTTAATTCAGTTGAACCGATGGGTTTCCCCGTGGCCGGATCGCCGACTTCCTCCAGATATTCCAGATGGCCGTGGGCATGGCCGGTTTCGCCTTCCGCGGTGGAGCGAAATACCATTGAGACATCATTATAACCTTCCACATCGGCTTTCTGCGCGAAATACAGATAACGCCGGTTGGCTTGTGATTCGCCGGCAAAGGCATCTTTCAGATTAGCTTCTGTTTTGGTACCCTTCAGAGACATGATACGCACTCCTATCTTATTGTTAAATAATAATAATTATGATTATTTAGAATTAGTCTAAGACTGAAAACTTTACTCTTCAATTGTTAATATGTCAATACGAAAATCTAAAGAAACATTATCAACAGTATAGACATAATTGGTAAGATTCTGTCTGTTAACCGTTGGAGATTTACCGTGTCCGTTAAGAAAAAAGAATTTGATTTTGAGAAAGCTTTAAGGGAACTGGAAGAATTAGTGGAGAAGATGGAGCAGGGCAACCTCAATCTGGAAGTTTCATTAAAGTTGTTTGAGCACGGGATCGCGTTAACCAGGGCTTGTCAAAAGGCACTTACCCAAGCTGAACAAAAGGTTCAGATACTGACGCAGGACGGCGGCAAACAGGAGCTTGCTGATTTTGAAACCCGAGAATAATACTCGATGTCATTTGCAGAGAATCTAGCTATCTATCAATCCCGGGTAGAACAGGCCCTCGATTACTGGTTACCCAAATCCGAAATACAACCGCATACATTGCACGAGGCTATGCGTTACGCCGTACTCGGCCAAGGGAAAAGAATTAGGCCAGCGCTGGTGTATTCGGGCGGGGTGGCATTTGGCGTTAATCCGGAAGTATTGGATGGACCTGCCTGTGCCGTTGAAATGATACATGCCTATTCCCTGATCCATGATGATTTACCGGCGATGGATGATGACGACCTGCGCCGGGGCAAACCTACCTGCCACGTGGCATTTAATGAGGCCACTGCCATCCTTGCTGGCGATGCACTGCAGGCACTTGCCTTTCACGTGCTGGCCCATGACAATAATATCAAAATCAATAATGAACACAGGATAATAATGATTGATAAACTGGCTGTTGCCAGCGGTTCCAGAGGCATGGCGGGCGGCCAGGCGATTGACCTTGAAGCAGTCGGCAAGAAACTGAACATCATGGAACTCGAAAATATGCATATACACAAAACCGGAGCGTTGATCCGCGCCAGTGTCGAACTGGGTGCGTTGTCATGTCCGGATATCAAAATTGCGGAACTTGAGCAGGTGTCACATTTTGCCAAGTGTATTGGGCTGGCATTTCAGGTACAGGATGACATACTGGATATAGAAAGCGATACGGAGACGCTCGGGAAGCCACAGGGTTCCGATATGGCACGCAATAAACCAACTTATCCGGAATTGCTGGGATTAAAAGGTGCGAAGGACGTCGCCCGGAATTTACACATTGAGGCCCTTGCAAGCCTGAAAAATTTTGATGAAAAAGCAGACATGTTGCGGGGCATAGCTGATTACATCGTTAATCGAAATAAATGATGTTAATTTGCATAACAAACGCATAATCAAATTGAAGGCGTGATTAGAATTATAAAAAATTGTAAAATGTTGGTTTAGACAGGAAATTTTACCTACACTTACTATTAGAATCATGCACAAGGATTGTGTGTATGAGGAATCGAATATCACATGAATCAGTCAGTAAAAATCACTTCATCCAATATCCCTGACGTACAGAACAGTCGGGATACCCGCCAAATTGCCATCGACAAAGTCGGTATCAAGGATATCCGGCACCCGATAGTCGTCAAGGACCGTGCCGGACGGGAACAACATACGGTAGCCACATTCAACATGTTCGTCAGTTTGCCGGATGATTTCAAAGGCACGCATATGTCGCGATTCGTGGAAATCCTGAACCAGCACGAATATGAGATAACCGTCGAATCATTTAAACGAATGATTTCGGAAATGGTGGAAGTACTGGGTGCGGAAGATGGCCACATCGAGATGACCTTCCCGTACTTTATCAGCAAATCGGCGCCTGTTTCCGGAGTCAAAAGTCTGATGGATTACCAGGTTTCATTCATCGGTCAAATCAAGGATGGCAAACCTCTGGTATCCATTAAGATAATTGTACCGGTAACCAGCCTGTGTCCATGCTCGAAAGATATCTCCGACCGTGGAGCACATAACCAACGCTCCCATGTAACCGTCCAGGTACAGACGAAATATTTTATCTGGATTGAAGAGTTAATCGATGTAGTCGAGGCTATAGCCTCGTGTGAATTATACGGGCTATTAAAACGACCGGACGAAAAATATGTTACGGAACGTGCTTATGACAATCCCATGTTTGTCGAGGACATGGTCAGAGATGTAGCGGTTAAATTTAACCAGGATGAGAGAATAGATTCCTACACCATTGAATCAGAGAATTTTGAGTCTATCCATAACCACTCGGCTTATGCAATGCTCAGTTTCGACAAAAAATCCCGACATCCAAAATAAACCTGCACCACCAATCCCTGTCATTAAAATAACCACAGGCGATTCTAAACCCTTCCCGCCTAGATACTCGGCTACACAGCGGCAATAATTCATCGCCGGTGTTGTCAAAAAACCTGTCGGATGGCTACTGCAAAAGAAGCCAGTCAGGGTTTAAGTGCATGTTTATCCTCTCAATCAGTATCAGGTACAGATGATGCCGTTTATATAAATTCAGATATGTACATCTCCCCCCACTTAGTACATATGGGTGTCTCTCCGGAGACACCCAATATTTTTTAAATCTCGCGAAAACTATCTCGACTCACTCAGTTTAGCCTCCTGCCAGAGTACTTCCATTTCAGCCAACGTTACTTCAGTCAACTCCTTGTTACTGGCGGCCAGAGTTCGCTCTATATAGCGAAATCGCTGCTCGAATTTACGGTTAGTCTGCCTTATTGCGGTTTCGGGATCGATATCCGTATGCCGGGCCAGATTGACACAGGCGAAGATAACATCACCTATCTCAGCCATAATATCATTCCTGCTTTGCCCCGATTCGATTGCTAACCTGAGTTCCCTGATCTCTTCCTCCACTTTCTCCAACACCGGTACCGGCCCAGGCCAGTCGAACCCGACCGAGGCCGCGCGTTTTTGCAGCGCGACGGCCCTGGTGATGGCAGGTTGCGCCTGATTGATGGCATCGAGCAGTGAGGCATTCCGGTTTCGCTGTTTACGTTCATGATGCTTGATTTTTTCCCAGGAATGCGTGTGTTCCAGCAGCGAGTCGACAGGCCCGGCAACGAATACATGCGGATGTCTGTTTTGTAATTTCATATTGATTGCAGCGGCCAGTTCCTTGAAGTTGAAGATTTTCTGTTCACTGGCGATCTGAGCGTAAAAACTGATATGGAACAACAAATCGCCAAGTTCATCCCGTAAACCGTCCATGTCACCCTGTTCAATCGCATCGGCGAGTTCATAGACTTCTTCGAGTGTAAAAGGCAGGATTGATTTGATGGTTTGTTTCAGGTCCCAGGGACAGCCGTTTTCAGGATCGCGCAGAGTTTGCATGATTTGTAACAGCTCATCTATTTCTTTCATTGCTGTTTCCTGTTAGATTATATAGCTAATAACTTGATCTTAATTCATTTTTCGAATAAATATGGAACTATGAATTATTCTCACTACCATCATATCAGTTGCCCGGGGAGGCCATCGAAACCAGCCGGCAATTTGAAGGTCATTTCATGACCGCGTTGATCCTGCGACTTGATGTCTCCGGCACGCCGGTTACCTGGATCCCTTGGCAGGATGCAGTGAGTTTGTACTGCCGGGATCTCATCGCCTGGACGGCAGGAAACCAGGAATTTGTTTTTCATGGCGGCGTGAACCGCAAAAGCGGTGAACGGTCAATGGTCAACGTCAGTTCCATTATCGCCGTCAAGCGTTCAACCCTTTTTAAACAGCATAGTAAACGCACAATCCCGCCACTCACTAACCGGGAGTTGTTTTTACGGGATGCCCACCTGTGCATGTACTGTGGCCACCAGTATGGCGAATCAGAGCTGACCCGCGATCATGTTACCCCCTTATCGCGGGGTGGAACCGATCGTTGGTCGAATGTAGTAACCGCGTGCAGAATATGTAATACGCGCAAGGGCAATCGAAATCCGGAAGAAGTGAATATGCCGCTGCTGGCGATCCCCTACGTGCCCAACTGGGCCGAATATCTGGCGCTGTCAAACAGGAAGATACTGGCGGACCAAATGGAATTCCTGAAATCGCAGTTTTCAGGTAGACCCATGCTGTTTTATAAACAGTAAATCACTAAATAGCTATTGATAAACCTCTGGAAATCAGTCATGATTAACAGGTAAGAATTGGAAAGTTCTATATTAACCAAACTGGAGAACCAGCCATGAGAAATACGTTAACAAAGACATTGGCCATAGCTGCGGTATTGGGAATATTAAGCGGTTGTGCAACAACTGAACAGATTAAACAGATTCAGGCAACGGCGGATAAGGCACTTGAATCCGCTAATAATGCAGCCGACCGCGCCAATAATGCCCAATCCACAGCTAACGAAGCGCTGGATGCAGCTCGTAAGGCGCAAGCCGCAGCCGATGCCGCGCAGGCCTGCTGTAATGAAAACACTGAAAAGATCAACCGTCTGCTAGAGCAAACGATGAAGAAGTAATTTCAGTCATTATCATTCTTCGCGAAAACCCTATAACACATGTTATAGGGTTTTTTTATTGCTCGGATTTTGTTAAATCCATATCCAAGTGCAACTTGAGACCCTTTTTCGCAGTGGGATCAGTCGTATCAGCTACCGTAGCGGATGGTCCATTGATACGACCAATCGGGACAGGGATGCCTTGCATTTCATGGATCACCCGTTTCGCGAGTTCCCAATCGACGGCATAATCACTACCTGCCGTGATATCGATCAGTATCCGCACCACACTGGTTAAATTGTCCCGGAATTTATCCGAATCTTCTTCGAGATAGGGATGCGCTTCTAGATAAATTTTGTCCTGATGCCGGGCGACCTTGAAAGGTTGATTGATGATATTGACCGGCGTCCCCAGTTCAACCATAGCGAACAGATGCTCAATATCCTCGGGGTAAAGCCGGATACAACCGTGACTGACGCGCATACCCACTCCCGCTGGCTTGTTCGTGCCATGGATCAAATAACTAGGTAAACTCAATCCCATCGAGTATTTGCCTAAGGGATTAGCCGGTCCCGGACCAACGCGCTTGGGAAGTATATCGCCATTCTCGGCATGCTCTTTCCGTATCGACTCAGGTGGGTACCAGGATGGATCCTTCTGTTTGCGGGTTACTTTGGTTTTGAGATAAGGGGTATTCCACCCTTCCCTGCCTATCCCGATCGGATAGGTATAAACGTGCAGGGGGGTGCCCGGTTTTCGCGACGGATAATAATACAGGCGCATCTCAGGGATATTCAGGACTATGCCTGTGCGGGGGGCGTGCGGCAACAAAAATTGGGAGGGTAATACAATTTCTTTGCCTGCACCCGGCAGTAAAACGTCAACATCTGGATTGGACAGCCTTATTTCGCGATAACCCAACCCATTTTCCCGGGCGATATTCAGCAACGTATCCTCATACACGGAAACGGTTGACAGGATTTCCCCGATCAACGAATCCTCCGCGTTTGTCAAATCGTAACTCGTTGCCAGGGCGCCTGTCGACATCACGGCCAGGGCAGTGACACTCATACGATATAAAAGCTCTTTTAACATAAAAAATTAAAACCTAATTTAGCCAGGTTCAACCGGCCATTCTGCAATGGCGGACACCAGAAATAAGCTCCCGCGGCCGGTTGTGTAAAGTTGAATAAGGCATCCGCTATACCATCTTCAGATCCTGTCATCCTGGTTAATATAGCCTCAAAGGCAGCGAAAGATTTGCCGAAGGCGACGAATACGAGCCCCGTGCGCTGCTCAGCATTCCATGGCATCGAACGTCTCAAGATAAAGGCTTCCGGCTGAAAACTCTCCTGGGCGGTGCGCTTGACATGCGCGGACTTCGGTGCATCCTCGATTTCCTGATTGTCAAATTTACGGCGGCCTATCGTATTATCTTGTTCCGTTTCCGGCAACTTCTCAAACAAGCCGAGATCGTGCACCCATAATTGCACGGCCACGAAACTGGAGCCGTCCAGCCCGGCCCCTTGATCCTGGACGATGGCTGCATCGACGGCGGCTTGTGCTTGCGGATTTTCAGTACCATCTTCATAACCCGTCAAATCGAAGCCGGTTTTATATTTAAACGCATCGACGACATTGCTCAGTTGAAAAGCCGGAGTCAATTGCTGCTCGATACTGCGGCTGCGAAGTATCAGTTCCCCCCGATCCGTACCTTTCAACCAGATCCACAAGGCAGCGGGTGTCGATGGGATGGCAGAACCGGCCCCGGCACTTGCGGGGAAGGTTCCCAATCCAGGAATTTCCTTTGCCAATGCCATTACCAATGATAGCCCTATTCCACAAACGGTATTAACTCCATCTACCAGATCGAATAACGCCGGCACAGCTGATTTGGCTAGTTTATTGCTCTTGATTACAAACGTGAGATAACGGGCTAAGGGCGGCACCTCAGCCAATATCCCCGGTTGACAGCTTACCATCGATGCAACCTCATAATTTATGAATAATAGAACAACGATTTACTGTTCTTTTAACCGAGGCATTAATTCGACCAGATTGCACGGCCGTGTCCGGTAATCAAGTTGATGCAACAGGATATTATCCCAGGCAGTGGCACAGGCCCCCGATGAGCCTGGCAAACAAAATATATAGGTGCCGTTAGCGACGCCGGCGATGGCCCGGGATTGCAGGCTGGAAGTACCTATCTCCTGGTAGGAGATAGATCGAAACAGTTCGCCAAAACCCTCGATTTCCTTTTCAAACAGTGGGTTGACTGCTTCCGGAGTGCCGTCCCGACCGGTCACGCCGGTACCGCCGGTAGTGATAACTGCCTGAACATTTTCGTCCGCGATCCAACCCGAAACGCATTCCCGGATTCTGCTGATGGCATCGGGAACTATCTTTTTTGCATAGACTTTATGCCCTGTGGTCAACAGGCGCTCAACCAGGAGTTTGCCCGACTTGTCCGTCGTCTCATCCCGGGTGTCGGAGATCACCAGGATGGCGATATTCAGAGGAATAAATTCCCGTTTCGTCTGTTCACTCATTGTTGTTACCGGTTTATCATTATATCCGCGTATTTTCCCGGAATTATAAACCAGCATGGAATTTAAACACAGCGGCATAAAGTCAACCGTGTCGCAATTAGCACCATCACTCCCGAGCGATCTGGACACCACGGTATTAAGGCGAGCGGACACATAGCGGCACTAAAATTCCGATGATCAGTCAGCAGATGAATGAAACGGTTGCCATGCGGGTCGACAAATGGTTATGGTGCGCACGCTTCTACAAAACCCGGGCCATGGCCTCGACGGCGATCAAAAAAGGCAATATACAGGTTAACGACAACCCGATAAAACCCGCTCAAGCTCTCCGGCCCGGAGATAAAATTCGTATTAAATCGGGACCCTACCACCAACAGATAACTGTACTGGCATTGACAAAAAACCGCAGCAGCGCCCAGGCCGCGGCGCAACTATATCGGGAGGATCCCTCCTCGATCGAGAAAAGACGCTTGCTTGCCGAACAGTTGCAGACACATCATGCCCTGTATCCCCATAGCCAGGGCAGACCAACTAAACATGAACGCCGCAAGCTTTCGGCATTCAAAAAACGGCTTTCTTGAGCAAAGCGTTGACCATTGCCTCCGGCCAAACGACAGGTGCGGATATGAATTTGTCACCCGCCACCACGGTAAAGTATATTGTTACCCTTTATAACTGCTGAAGAACACAAAATGTCGGGTCAGGAATCGATACAGGCCATCGCCGGCAACATCGCAAAAGTCATCAAAGGTCAGGCAAACGCGATCAGAATGTTACTGGCGGCGTTCGTCAGTGGCGGTCATGTGCTGCTGGAAGACGTCCCTGGCACTGGCAAAACCACGCTGGCGAAGGCACTGGCAAAATCCATCAATGCTGACTACCACCGGGTCCAATTCACCCCGGATCTGCTGCCGACCGACATCCTCGGTGTGTCGGTTTACAACCAGCGCGATCAGAATTTCCATTTTCATCCAGGCCCGGTATTTACCAATATCCTGCTGGCCGATGAAATCAACCGGGCCTCGCCCCGTACGCAATCGGCGTTACTGGAGGCCATGGCGGAATCACAGGTCAGCATTGACGGCATGAACCGGCCGTTGGATCGGCTGTTTTTTGTGATAGCCACGCAAAATCCCATCGAATACCACGGCACCTATCCGCTGCCGGAGGCGCAACTGGATCGTTTCGCCATGCTGTTTCAACTGGGTTATGTCGATGGCGAACAGGAAGTCGAAATTCTCTCCGCCCAAAATGAACGGCATCCACTGGAAACCATCAGCCCCGTTGTGGATTGTGAGGGCATCGTCGCTATTAAACAAAAGGTATCCAGTGTGCGGATTAGTGAGGAAATGAAACATTACATAGTCACTATCATACGCAGTACGCGTACGGCCGCCGGTGTAATCAACGGCGCCAGCCCACGTGCGTCACTGGCACTGATGAAGACAGCACAGGCACTGGCCCTCTTCGACGGTCTGGAATTTGTCACGCCGGATCACATTCAGGAAATTGCCGTACCCGTGATTGCTCATCGCCTGATGCTGGATTCGCAAACCCGATTTTCAGGCACTACCGCCCGTGACATTGTCGAGGAAATTTTGAAAACAGTCGCGGTACCGGCTTAATTCGTTTATGTTCCGGTGCCTGCTATACCGAAGTTTCCGTCAGATCTACAGCATCAGCAACTGGGCCCGTAACCGGTTTACTCCCATGGGCGGCCTGCTATTCGGGGGCATGATCGGATCCGGAATTTTCAGCGTCGACACCCGCCAGTCCCTCTCATTCCAGATATTTGCATTCATCTCCGCGCTGTTGCTCCTGGCGTTGCTAAACATGTTCACCTTCAGGGGTAAATTCCGTGTCAAACGCGTTCTGCCTGAATATGCCACCGTCAGACAACCGGTAAAATACAAAGTGATTGTGGAAAACCTCGAACAACGCCCGCAACCGGAACTGCTCTTATATGATGATCTGCAAACCAGCCTGCCAGGTTTCCAGGAATTTATCTCGGCTAACGATCCGGGTGATAGCAGCCGCAACTGGTTTGACCGGATTGTCGGCTACCCGCGCATGATCAATCTGATTCAGAAAAAACGTGGCGCATCCATCGAACCGGCCGAAATCGGCGATTTGCCGGGCCAGGAAAAGAATGAAGTCGTGATGGAACTTATACCCCGCCGGCGCGGCTACATCCATTTCACCCGGACCAGAATCGCCAGACCGGACCCACTCGGCCTGATGCGGGCGATAAAATTCTGTAACTGTGCCGATGACTTGCTGATCCTGCCAAAAACTTACACTCTGCCACCGGTACAATTGTATGGCAAACGTAAATATCAACACGGCGGCATGAATCAGGCGAGCACGGTCGGTGACGCACAGGAGTTCATGTCCTTACGCGACTATAAACCGGGCGATCCCCTGCGCGCTATACACTGGCGCAGTTTCGCGAAGTCCGGTCATCCCGTGGTTAAGGAATATCAGGATGAATTCTTTGTCCGGCAGGGACTCTTGCTGGATACGTTTATCGAAGATAAGGCCAATGAAGTATTCGAAGAAGCCGTAGCCCTGGCGGCATCATTCGTCGTGTCAGAAAAACCGCAGGATGCCTTGCTGGATCTGATGTTCGTCGGGACGGAGTCTTATCGTTTCACGTCCGGCCGGGGTTTGAACCAGATGGAAAACATGCTTGAGATCCTTGCTTGCGTGGAACCATGCTATCAACCAGCATTCAACACTCTGGTCGAACTGATCCTGCAGCACGCCAGGGTAACCAGCGGCATTATTTGCATATTACTGGATTGGGACAAGAAGCGCCAAGACCTGATGCAGAAATTAATCAGCCAGGACATCCCGGTCCTGGTTCTGCTCCTGACCAACCAGACGGATCTGCCGGCCATGAACACTGCGGTCCTCGGCATTTATGCGGATAATTTCCATGTATTGCATATCGATGACATCCAGGCACGATTGGATCGATTGAACCGGTTATGAAAGCGACATATTCGATATTGCTACCGGCGCCACCGTTCATCCTGGGGGCCGGGCTACTGCTGTGGGGCTGGCAAAACGGGTTTCTGGCTTACGCCGCCGTGATGACAATTATCGTAGAGTGCGCACGGCTGGTGCGTTGGCGCTGGGCAACGCCGGACAAGGAATTCAACAATATTGCAGA
>Ga0156298_1105_pt1 | contig 14468 bp, 13 predicted proteins | sample RifCSPlowO2_12_FD_107946 | JGI IMG/M metagenome (GOLD analysis project Ga0156298, IMG submission 107946) | Gammaproteobacteria bacterium RIFCSPLOWO2_12_FULL_52_10
TTTACAGTTACTTTTTCGGCGAAGAAGTCACACGGGAAGAACTGGCGGATTTACAGTTACTTTTTCGGCGAAGAAGTCACACGGGAAGAACTGGCGGAGGTTGGCTGGCAATGTCTCCAGGATGAATGGGAGTTTAACCGCCGTGCCGGTTTTACCGTTGCCGATGATGATGTGGCCGCCTGTCTGCGCGAGGAAGGCATTGGTCCTGATCATTCAATGAAATTTGATATCAGCGCCGATTTGATAGCCAGGGCCAAGATACGGCAGCCGATCACCGAGGATTTTTACAAGAAAACCCCGGCCGGCTGAATGGCGTTTTAAGGCTATTGATTAAGCAGCCAGGTTTCTTGCTGGCGCCGACAGATGTTATCTTCTTCCAGCTTGATCAGCACGGCCAGCAGGGAACGCGCAGCAACGGGATAAACCGCTGGTGTCGTGTCGTCATAAACCTTGGGCAGCAATTCAGATTTGGTCTGTAGCGATTGCTGCGATTAATTCAGGGATTGTATCCCGATGGAAAGTTCTTACTAAAAAACTTAACTGGCCTTTTTGTAACGTTCGAGATAGCGTTTGGAATATTCCTGACAGCGCTCGATTAATGCGGCGGTACTTTTCGGTTTTGGGACACGGATACTGCAAATATCGACGATCAATTCCGCGCCATCCTTGAGCAGCTGCAGTCCCCTTTTGGCCATGGTATATTCGCGTTGTGAGGATTCATCCGCAACAATTGGTTCGAACACCTCCAGTTTGTCCTTGGTGCCGATTAAACGGGGCCAGATCTTGATGATTTCCGTATCACTGCGCATGGTCTCAATGGCAAGTTTGGCGCTTTCCTTCAATTCCCTGAGCTGCTCGGGTATACCGGGAAACATATTCTCCGATGATACAAACAGCGAGCCCAGTGTGTCCGCTACCAATTCGATGGCTTTTATGGCATGCGCCATTTTCAGGTACCGGGTTTCAAGAAATTGCCCGACCGGCATGGTAAAAGCCTTAAATGGTTCACCCCACAATTCATCCAATTCTTCATGACCGTGCAATGGATGGATATGTTTGCCGTATTCCAGAGCCCCCATGAAACAGCGGCCGCATTCTCTCAATAGTTCATTATTGGATTGTATGATGACGCCTATTTCCTCCAATTCGACCACCTTGGTCAGAATATCCGAGCCGCGGTTGAGCAATGCACCTGCCAGCATGGCCGCCAGCACGCGTTTCTGTGAGGGATCGTCGGCATTGTTATAGGCCTCCCGTACCGCTTCGAGGCGGTTGCCGGGTGTATTGATGCCTGGTTCAGTGTGCCGGAAGACCCGACGTGTCAATTGATCGATTAATTCTTTTTTGTAGGCGAGGTTGTGCGGGACTTCATAGTGACGTAACCAGTAGCCGTCATAGTAAACACGAACCTGCCCGTTTAAGGTCTTGATGGTGCCGTTTACTACCTTGGTCGACATGAAGATATTTGATTACTAATCGGGTTAAGCATGCATTCCAGTCAATCAGACATACCGGGAAGTTAGTTGCTATGCTCAAACTGCAGCCACAATCCTAACATAGGCGGATACTGGCTTTGTGTGACGAATTGCGCACTATTTACATGCGGGTAACGGACCCAAATCGATGGGTGTTTTGTCCTTGCAGACAGTTGATTGTCTAATTGGCATCCCATTTTTCAGATTGCGGTAAACGCCCAGCGCCCACAATGGGAAGTAATGGCTGTAGCCGTGATAACGCAGGTAGAAAACCTTCGGGAAGCCGGTGCCGGTATAGGGAGCTTCGCGCCAGCCTCTGGTACCTTCATAATTGCGCAGCAAATAATGGATGCCGCGTTCGACATTTGCGGATGTTAAATCTCCGGCAGCCATGAGACCGAGCAATGCCCACGCGGTTTGTGACGCTGTACTTACGCCCCGGCCTTGCAGTGACGGATCATCATAAGAGGCGCAATCCTCGCCCCAGCCGCCATCATTGTTCTGAATGCTCTGCAGCCATTGCACGGCCTTGCGGATATACGGTTGATTGGGATCTTCTCCAAGTGCAGCGAGTCCGACCAGGACGGCCCAGGTTCCATAGATGTAATTGACACCCCAACGCCCATACCAGGCGCCACTGGCTTTCTGATCCTTGAGCAGAAATTCCAGACCGCGGGCGATCGGCGGGAAACTCCGGTCATAACCGAGCATTGCCAGCATCTCGATACAGCGGCCGGTCAGGTCGGCGGTACTGGGATCAACCAATGCCCCATGATCGGCGAAAGGTATATTATTCAGGTAGTGATAATGGTTATCGATATCGAAAGCGCCCCAGCCGCCATCTGAATTCTGCATGCCGATAACCCAATTCACAGCCATGGCCAGGCGCCGGGCTTTGTCCGGTTGGTTGTGAACACCCACTCGCAACATTGCCATGACCACCATACTGGTGTCATCGACATCGGGATAGAATTCGTTTTCGAACTGGAAGGCCCAGCCACCACTGTCCAGGTTGGGCGCCTTGTTTGCCCAGTCGCCCCGGACAAAGACCTGCTTATCGAATAACCAGTCAACCGCAGTTTTCACAGCAGGATGATCTTCCGTAATACCACATTCCGACAAGGCATTAATGGTCAGACAGGTATCCCAGATCGGAGAGACACAGGGTTGCACATAGGTTTCATCGGGGTTTTCAAGCACCAGGTCCTCGATGGCCTGGATCCCCCTGCCCATATCAGGATCAGTCTTGTTGTAACCCAAGACATGCAGGGCCATCACGGCATTCGCCATCGCTGGAAAGATAGCGCCGTTGCCGCCTGGACCGCGCATATGTTACCGGGTCCAGTCTTCGATTTTGCGCAGTGATGCGGATCGCAGCCGTCGCGGGATGTATTTTTCGAGATATTTCAGGATCCGGTCCTGCAGGACGAAACAGTTTCGTAACAGTCGTGAGTCGAATTTATCGATATGATTAATATCGTGTGGTTCCTGGATGAATAACTCCCGTATGTGCTGATCCGGTTGCAGCTTGAGAACGGGTCGCTTTGCGAACAGTATCAACAAGGGAAAAATTACGCATCGGGACCAGTACGACACCTTGTTCAGATTAAATATGAACCAGTTCGGTAGCCACACCATCTCAGGCAGCATGGCTGGCACCGTACGCCATGGTATTTGGCCGAATATGGCCAGTGTTATGCGGGTAAAAACATTGGCATTCTCAGCACCACCATGTGCCAATATCCAATTCCGGGCCTGGTGTAACGGCGTTGAGGCTGGATCCTTGCCGGCAAGTTTCAGGGCAAAGTAGGCTTTAACGGTTGCGCTGATGTTACCGGGACCGCTTTCATACAATGACCAGCTGCCGTCCGGCAGTTGCCGGCTTAGTATGTAATCGGCAAGTCTGGCTTCGCGGCCATGATCGACAGAGTCGAGGAAGTATTGCAAAAACAGATATTCCGCCGGGATAGTGACATCGGCTTCGAGGTCGAATAGCCAATAGCCTTGCGAATATTGCCTTTCGAGCAAGGCTGACCCCGATTGCGATATGGTTTTACTGAGCGGGTCCGTGCTAATGACTGGTGCATAAATAGCCTGACTTTGCAGAAATGCATTCGCAACTGGCTGTTTGATAGCCAAAGCATGAGCTGATTGTGTATGCAATTCCTTCATTTACCAGGTCTCGAATTTCAGTTTTTCTTTGATTTTCCAGTTCAGCGCGGTTCAAAAATGCAATTCTATGTAACTATGTAATTTTTCACAAGTTTTTATTCTATCCATGAGGATTTATTTTTATGGTTACCAATGATATTTGTGTGGCAATGCAATCACTGTAATTGCCGGAAGGCTGCATCAGCCGCCGCAATAGTCTTTTCTAAATCCTGGGTAGTATGAGCGGACGACATGAAACCTGCCTCGAATGCAGAAGGCGCCAGATAAATCCCTTGTCGTAACATATGATGGAAGAATGTCTTGAATCGCGTCTGATCGCATGCCATTACCTGGGCAAATAAACTGATCTGCTCCTCGCTGCTGAAAAATATTCCGAACATACCGCCACAATGATTGGTCGTGAACGGTATGCTGTTAGTTGCCGCTACATCCTTTAGCCCTTGCATCAGCGCGCCGACTTTATCCTCCAGTTGGTCGTAAAAACCAGGACCCGAAATTAATTCCAAGGTGGCAAGACCGGCGCACATGGCGACCGGATTACCCGATAAAGTGCCAGCCTGATATACAGGTCCTTCCGGGGCGACCTGGTCCATAATCTCCGCGCGGCCACCGAATGCCCCCACCGGCATACCGCCGCCAATCACTTTCCCGAGTACGGTCAGATCCGGTTTGATATTAAAGCGGGCCTGGGCGCCCCCCAGGGCCACGCGAAAACCGGTCATGACTTCATCGAAGATCAGCAGGCTCTGGTATTGTTTCGTGATCTGCCGCAAACCTTCGAGAAAACCGGGTACTGGCAGCAGGCAGTTCATATTCCCAGCAACCGGTTCAACGATAATGGCGGCTATCTCCGGCCCGATTTCCCGAAACAGGGCAGTAACTGAATCAATATCATTGTAGGTTAAGGTGAGCGTATGGCGGGCATAATCCGCCGGCACGCCCGGGGAAGTCGGAACGCCCAACGTCAATGCGCCGGATCCGGCCTTGACCAGTAAACCATCGGCATGGCCATGATAGCAGCCTTCGAATTTGACGATTTTGTCGCGGCCTGTATAACCCCTGGCCAGGCGGACGGCGCTCATGGCGGCTTCGGTGCCGGAATTTACCATGCGCACTTTTTCGATATTCGGCATTAAATTGCAGACTTTTTCCGCCAGGGCTGTTTCGAGTTCCGTCGGGGCACCAAAACTCAAGCCTTGCCCGATGATGTCCCTGATCCTGTCTATAACCTCAGGATGGGAGTGGCCCACGATCATGGGACCCCAGGAGCCGACAAAATCGATGAACTTGTTACCATCTGTATCGAACAGATATGCACCTTGGGCGTGAGATATAAACACCGGCGCCCCACCGACGGATAGGAATGCACGGACCGGTGAATTCACACCACCGGGAATAACTTTTTTTGCCTGCTCAAATAATCTTGAATTCATGATGAGGTCCGGTTATTGAAATAATTGCTTAAATTTTAAAACAACCTGTATCGGATCATTACTGCTGTACACGCTGCTGGCGACGGCAAGCAGATTGGCTCCGGTCTGTAGCAACGTGCCGCCATTCTCAAGCGTGATACCGCCGATGGCAATGATTGGAATGACTAATTCCAGTTTTGCTCTGCGTAAGAGTTCCGGTTGCGCCGGTGTCGTCTGGCTCTTGGTCCGGGTACTGAAAAAGGCCCCAAAGGCGATGTAATCCGCTCCCTGTGACTGTGCGTCCAAGGCCAGATCCAGTCTGTTGTAACAGGAGACACCGATGATAGCCTGTTCACCTAATAATTGGCGTGCCTCTAGATAGGGCAGATCACCCTGACCGATGTGGACGCCATCCGCGCCGATGTCACGGGCTAGTTGCACATCATCGTTTACCAGAAACAGCGTATCCTGCTGAGAGCATAAATCCTGTATTGCCAAGGCCCGTTCCCGACGCGTGGCCTGATCCGCTGCTTTATCCCGATATTGCAATACCGGCACACCGGCTTCCAGGATGCTCTCAGTCCGTTGGCAGAGTGTCGAAAAATCCAGCCGGTCACTATCGGTGATGATATACAAACCCGTGGTTGGAAAATTATGCATATCAGTTGTTATAAAACCGATCCGGATGCATCTGGCCATGGCCGAGGCGAAAGCCGTATTTCAGGGTTTTCCAGGTATATTCCTGGGCAGCTTCAATTGCCGTTTTTATGGGACTGCCCTGCGCGATAAGAGCGGCTATCGCCGAGGAGAGCGTGCATCCTGAGCCGTGATAGGTTCCTTGCAGACGTTCCCATTGATAAGAAACCGGGTCGGTGTGTGTCGCGAACAGGATATTGGTAACCAAGGCAGTATCTTCATCCGCGCCGGTAATCAGGACATGCGGGCAACCAGATTCGAGTAATTTCTCCCCAGCCTGGTGGATATCATTATATCCGGTCAGGCACCGGGCCTCCGCGTAATTAGGTGTCAAGACACAAGCTCTTTGCAGTAATTCCCGGCTGATATATTCCGAGAGTTCCGTGGTTGTTAAAAGTTTACCGGTACCTGCCTTAATGATGGGATCAAGCACCACTGGAACATCCTTAAGATTTTCCAGTGTTTCACAAATGACTTTGGCTATGGCTAGATCGCCCAGCAAACCAATTTTACAGGCATCAATAGTAATATCGGATAAGAGCACCTGGCATTGTTTTCTGAAATTATCAGGTTGCTGCGGAATCAGTTCCTGAAATGACGTAGTGTTCTGTCCCGTTAATACCGTAATAATCGAAACGGCATGACAGCCAGCGGCGGCAATGCTCTCGATATCCGCCTGAATGCCGGCGGCGCCACTTGGATCATGTCCGGCTATGGCCAATACAACTTTTTTAGGCTCACATGTTGTGATCATTCAAATACTATCGATTTTGAATTAATAGACTGGTTCGCGTCTGTAACACAGGAAGAATTAAGTTAAAAAGTGAAAAGTTCGAGAACGCGAATTACTGATAAATTTTCACTTCTCATTCTAATCGTCAAAACGGTCTGATGACTGCAAGCATGATGATCCCAATCAGGAAAATTACCGGCACCTCGTTGAACCAGCGATACCAGATATGACTATGCCTGTTGCGATCGTGTTTGAAATCGGAAAGCAACTTACCGCAGTAAATATGGTATAGAACAAGAACAGAAACCAGAATCAGTTTCAGGGTTAACCATGATTGCCCGGCGTAAGTATCAGGCCCCATATAAAACATAGTCCATAAACCGAATATGATGGTCAATATACCGCCAGGAGTGGTGATGCCGAAATATAGTTTTCGCTCCATTACCTTGAATCTGTCCCGGCTGACTTGGTCGCCACTCATGGCGTGATATACATATAATCTAGGTAGATAAAACAGTCCGGCAAACCAGGTTACCATGAAGATTATATGTAACGATTTAACCCAGAGCATATATCATGTAAATGTAGAGTTTGTGCCATGTAATGGCGGGATGATTATGTATTTTATCCTGCCGACAATAACAAAATAAACTTATTAGAACAAAGTCAACTTTAGAGAATCTGCAAAATGCTGACGGAACGGGCCCTGACGGTAAAGCTATATCCGGTTATTTTGATTGTAATCAAACTACCATGGTTGGAAAATTACGATATTTCCGTCATGACACACGGGACTTAAAGGGAGATAATATCGGAAACTAAATTAAAGAAGCATTGTAGAAAATAAGTAGTTGTTGCTCAGGTAAAGTTCTTGGAATATATAGCTAAGGTGATCAGCAATAAGTTTGCACGATAATGTTTAACGTCATGCCTCGATTGACCGTGAAGAATCATCGGCCTGTGCAGTGGTCGGTTGCGATAATTGCATTGAGTATGCTGATTGCCTTATTTACCTGGTTGCTGCTCGACGAAAGTCATTGGGCGGTAATATATGACCGAATGGCTATAACCAAGGATTATAATCATCTGGGGGAACATACCCGGAAGTTGGAGCAAGAAAATGCCAGGCTGACCGAAAGCCTGTTGATGATGGAAAGCGCGGGGGACCTCGATAAGAAAACGGCATTATTATTGCAGCAGGAAGTTCAATCCCTGCAGGATGAGATTTATCATCTCAAGGGGGAATTGAAGTTTTATAATGGCATTATGGATGCAACCCGTGAAGCAACCGGATTAAACATTCAGGGAATTCATATCGATACATTGCACCGGGAGCGTAGTTATCGGATGAAATTGGTACTCACCCATGTCGCTAAAGTTGATAAAGGGGCAAGGGCCACCGGCACGATGACGGTTTCGATTGAAGGTATGCAGAATGGCGTTACCAGCCATCTGAATTTACAGGACATTACATTGGATGACGCACTTGAACTTTCATTTAACTTTAGTAATTTCAAACGCTTTGAGAGTGACCTGGAATTTCCGGAAGGTTTTACTCCACGCAGGATACTAGTTCGATTACAGCCGAATGGCGGAAAACAGTCTATCATTAAAAGAGCATTTGATTGGCCCGAATTAACAAGTTAGGAGAGATAAATAATGTGGGGGAGCGGCAATAAACGGAGAACCACCAGAATTGACACGCTGATAGGCCAACACTCGGAAGTCGTTGGCGATGTAAGGTTTACTGGCGGGTTACATATTGACGGGACTATCAAGGGAAATGTTATGGCGGAAAATGATGGCCGATCCATGTTATCTCTCAGCGACCAAGGTACCATCGAAGGGGAAGTGAAAGTTCCTTATGTCATCATAAACGGTGTAGTGATCGGTGATGTACATGGCGGGGAGCATGTCGAATTATCTGCCAAGGCCAGGGTTACCGGTAATGTTTATTACAATCTCATAGAAATGGCCGTGGGTGCGGAAGTTAATGGGAAACTTGTGCATACCATGATGTCTGAAGAGGCTCCTATCGCTTTGAGCCATATTGATCCGTTGGAAGCGGATTGATAGTCGACAAAATTACTTGGTTTTTCATTGTAAAGGCGTTATATTCAACAATCTAAATCGTAATTGCTGAGTACTACTTATGCTGCAAGAATCAATTGAACAGACTCCTGCCCCGCTAGAATTCACTGTAGCTGCCGCTAATAAGGTCAGGGATTTGATCGCCGAAGAGGGCAATGACGCACTTATGTTGAGAGTCTTCGTTTCCGGCGGTGGATGTTCCGGGTTTCAATACGGCTTTACGTTTGATGAGAATCTAGGTGATGGGGATACCGTCGTTGAAAAAGGTGGTGTGAAATTACTTATAGACCCGATGAGTTTCCAATATCTGATGGGCGCTGAAATCGATTATACAGAAGGCCTGCAGTGCGCACAGTTTGTGATCCGTAATCCAAACGCAACCACAACCTGTGGTTGCGGCTCATCATTTTCTGCGTAAAGTTTAAACTAACAAGTGAAGTGCAATAGGGCGCTGTTGCGCCCTTTTCAATTTCTCTTTTCGCTTGCTACTGTTCACTTTTTCTTGGTTTGAAAATGGTGCCTAATAAAACAGGTTTGCTGGCACCGGTCACGGATGGCAGATTTCCCGGTTTGCCTTCGATCCTTCTTTTCGCCAGCCAGGCAAAAGTGACTGCCTCAACGGCATCTGGATTCAGACCAAGTTTTTGTGTGGAAGTGATAGTGATACCGGGAAGTTGCCCGCCTAGTCTACTGACTAGTGCGGTATTGTGGGTCCCGCCGCCGCATAAATACAGTTCGCTGATATCGATAGCCTGATTTTTAATTGCATCCGCGATACTTGTGACTGTGAGCATTAGCAGCGTCGCCTGGACGTCTTCCGGGTTGATGCGTGTGTCCAGAATCTCAAGTTTATGATTTAACCATTGCAGATTAAAATAGTCGCGTCCGGTACTCTTGGGGAAGGGTTTTTTGAAATAGTAATCATCCAGGAGGTGATCGAGTAATGCTGCAACAGGTGTACCACGCATTGCCCAGTTACCATCATCGTCCATATTGGTATTGTTATGTATTCGATTCCAGTCATCCAGCAGACCGTTACCAGGTCCGGTATCGAATCCAATCACCATTGCAGTCCAATCAGCTGGCAGAATTGTAATATTAGCTATGCCACCCAGGTTCAAGATACAGCGATTGACAATTGGAGATCGGAACAAATCGTCATGTAAAGCCGGCGCCAATGGTGCACCTTGTCCGCCTGCTTCCATGTCCATGCGTCTGAAATCCGCTACTGTCGTTATGCCAGTCTTCGTTGCAATGATGGTTGGGTCCCCAATCTGTAAGGTCCTTGGTGGATCCGCATCCGGGAGGTGTAAGATAGTTTGACCGTGGCTGCCTATGGCCAAGATGTTCGTGCTGTCTATCTTGGATTGTTGGATGATTTTTTTAACCGCATCAGAGAATAGTTCACCGAGCAATCTGTGATATTTACTAATCTCGGTTTTGTTTGATTCGACGGACAGGCTTCTGACATCATTCCGGAGTTCATCGGTAATCGGGAACTGGTTGTATTCAACTAATTCAAGCGAATTATCTGAGAAATGGACCAATGCCGCATCGATGGCATCCATACTGGTGCCGGACATGAGGCCGATATAATACACTGATTTGCCCGGGTTAATTATCTTACCGGGTATTGATTATTTTTGGCTTCATCCAGGGCCAGTATGAGTCCGTTGTTAGCTTTACCGTCAACTGCGGCGAAATCAGTAGTTTGCTTGGTACGCTCCAGTTGCGCGAATAATGGACTGGTTTGCTGATGGAAATGCTGCTTTTGTTGATCCGGAATTTTAAGGGCTTTAGGCAGCGTAACTGTCAACGGATTCTGATGTACGCCATTGACTCTGAATTCATAGTGCAAATGGGGTCCGGTCGCGAGCCCGGTTTTCCCTACATAACCGACGATATCACCTTGCTCCACATGCTGGCCCCGTTTCAAACCTTTTGCAAAACCTAATAGATGGGCGTAAACAGTGTTATAGATACCGGCATGCCTCAACACAATCATGTTGCCATAGCCGCCGCTTTTACCAATTGCTACCACATTGCCGTCACCTGTTGCTTTTACCGGTGTGCCTGAAGGAGCAGCATAATCGACACCTTTGTGGGCCCGCATCCGGTTTAATATCGGGTGTTTTCGGCTTAAACTGAACCCGGAACTGATACGATTGAATTTTAGCGGTGTGCGCAGAAATGCCTTGCGCATACTATATCCATCTTCATTGAAATAACCGATTTGTCCTTCTGGCGAGGTATAACGGACGGCTCGGAGATTCTTCCCCTGATTGTTGAATTCTGCCACCAGAATCGAACCGTCGCCGACCTTCAGACCATGCTTGAATCGTTCTTCATAAATTATTTTGAAATGGTCACCCTTGTGGATATCCAGTGCAAAATCAATGTCCCATCCATAAATGCTGACAAAACGCATGATCAAATTATCTGAAAGACCAGCATCCAGCCCGGCTTGATACAACGAATCTTTTATCAGCCCGATGCTTTCTTTCACGCGGGTTTCCAATTCGGTAATAATGGTTTCACTTCGGAATTTATTATCCTCAGTTGTGACGAGCAGAGTGGTAGTCAGGTTAGGTTCATACTTGAGAGCGTGAAGTTTGCCATCACTGATGCGGAACTGTATTTGCTCTCCCGGGGTCAATCGTTGTAACGAAGCAGTATCCTCCCCAAGCGATACCACCTGAAAGAGTACGGCAGGAGAAAGGTGCAATCGATCAAATATAACGGAGAGATTTTCGCCACGCTTGACGGTTACAGTTTGCCATTCATCCATTTCCGACTGGTCATTAGTGACCTGTGTGGCAGCCGGCGCTGTGCTAGGGAGAAAGTAGGTATTCAGGGCTGTGGCACTTTCCTTTGCCGAGTACGCATGAGTTAAATGGCCGTCTTCTGATGACGCTATGAGTAGATATATAGAGGCGAGACTTGCGAATACGAAACAAATAATCCAATTCAGCTTGCGCTGATACCACGGTTGATCCGGATACCACCGAATCTCGGGTTTATAGTCATTCCTTACGTATACTCTGTAACTCATAGAGGGAGATGAAATTTTTTTTAACCATATCGTGTGTAGGGGGCGGCGTCAATACTAATGTTTGAATCATCGGTGTTTTAAAACGCTGTGATAAGCTATGAACTTTTAGCTTAATAGGCAGAAAAATGACGCAAATTAGCGACGCAATTTCACTCATCCGTAGAGGGGCCGGTGAGATTCTGCTGGAAACTGAACTCGAAACGAAACTGAGGCGTGGCAAACCATTGCGCATTAAGGCCGGTTTCGATCCAACAGCGCCTGATTTGCATCTTGGCCATACCGTATTGATTAATAAGTTACGTCATTTTCAGGAGCTCGGACACCATGTGATGTTCTTGATTGGAGATTTTACCGGTTTAATCGGCGATCCCTCTGGCCGCAATATCACCCGCAAGCCCCTGACAAAAGAGGAAATCAGGCGGAATGCCGAGACTTATCAGGAACAGGTATTCAAGATCCTGGACCCGGATAAAACTGAAATATGTTTCAATTCTATCTGGAGTGAAAAGCTGGGGGCAGTCGGGATGATCAAGCTGGCGGCGAGATACACGGTTGCCAGGATGCTGGAAAGGGATGATTTTAAAAAAAGGTTTGCGGCTAACCAGCCCATCTCAATTCATGAGTTTTTATATCCTTTAATGCAAGGCTATGATTCTGTTGCCATGCGGGCTGACGTCGAACTGGGCGGCACCGATCAGAAATTTAACTTACTGGTCGGACGCGAATTTCAGAAAGCCGAGGGGCTAGAGCCGCAAGTGATACTCACCATGCCGCTGTTGGAAGGACTGGATGGTGTGCAGAAGATGTCCAAGTCACTGGACAATTACGTGGGCATTACGGAAGCCCCAAAGGATATGTTCGGCAAACTCATGTCGATTTCAGACCAGTTGATGTGGCGTTATTTCGATTTACTCAGTTTCAAACCCGTCATGGAGATAGTGCGCATGAAAAATGCAATTGCTGATGGCGCCAATCCCATGGATGCAAAGTATCAATTGGCATTAGAAATAGTCGAACGGTTCCATGGTCTGGCTGCTGCACAAAAAGCCAAAGCTGAATTTATCAAAATTCATCGCCAACATGAGATACCGGATGAAATGCCGGAAAAATTGTTGCAAGTGGAAACCGGCGGAACTATGTGGCTGGGCCATGCTTTAACACACGCGGGCTTGGTTGCCAGTACATCGGAGGCTATGCGCAAAATCGGTGAGGGAGCTGTGCGGTTGGATGGGCAAAAGGTAGTTAATAAAGATCAAATTCTTGTTTCCGGGAAAACTTATATCGTATCGGTCGGAAAACGAAAATACAGTCGAATCAAGTTGCAATAATTACTCATCTCCGGCGCGATCACTATTGGGTTTCCCATGCTGGAAAAAGATTTACATCAGTCAGGTTGATATAAAATAATCAACTGATTTTATTGCTTTTTTTTAACTTGTAATTCCCCGTGGTCTTGCCACGGGGACACATTATATTAACATGAAGGGATGGCAATAGATGAAGTACAAAAGGGGAGTCATTGTGCATGGCAGATCCACTATCATATTGTCTTTCCGGTGAAATATCGGAAAGCGTTATTGAGTGAGGAAGTTGTCGGGATCATCGTTGCAACAGCGCAAGGGATTGCGGAGCGTTATGATATTGAAATGGAAAGGATAGGCTGTGACAAGGATCATATACATTTACTGTGTACGGCGCATCCGAAGATAGCGCCGGGACAGGTGGTTCGGGTATTTAAGAGTATCACGGCACGAGAGATATTCAGGCGGGTGCCGGAGATGAAACGAGAATTGTGGGGAGGTGAATTTTGGACAGATGGCTATTACGTTGCGACGGTAGGAGAGAGAGGGGATTGGCAAGTAGTCGAAGAGTATGTCAAGAGTCAAGGCAAGCCAAAGGCAGAACTCCGTCAGTTGAGTCTGCTTTGATACCCCGTGGTCTTGCCACGGGGTAGTTCATTTAGTTTTAATTGATCGAATTTGGTTGACCATCTGAATTCCAAGTGTATAATCCCGCGTTCTCGGTTGGGTGCCCCAACTCCGTTCTTTAACAATCCAGATCAAGAAATTTGTGTGGGCGCTTGCGTTAAGTGTTTGTTTCACCATAAGTTTTCGTTGAAACAAGCTTTGAGACAAGCGTCATTGTGACAAATGTAACAAGCTATGTGATCAACGAGCCAAGATTTGTCCCACCATTAAGGTTGCCAACGCAATTTTAATGGGATCGACTGTATCCTTAACCTCAGGATTCAGTGGTGGGACTGAAGTGATTAAACTGAAGAGTTTGATCCTGGCTCAGATTGAACGCTGGCGGCATGCCTAACACATGCAAGTCGAACGGCAGCATGACGTGTAGCAATACACGTTGATGGCGAGTGGCGGACGGGTGAGTAATACTTAGGAATCTGCCCAGTAGCGGGGGACAGCTCGGCGAAAGCCGGATTAATACCGCATACGCCCTACGGGGGAAAGCGGGGGACCTTCGGGCCTCGCACTATTGGATGAGCCTAAGTCTGATTAGCTAGTTGGTAGGGTAATGGCCTACCAAGGCAACGATCAGTAGCTGGTCTGAGAGGATGATCAGCCACACTGGGACTGAGACACGGCCCAGACTCCTACGGGAGGCAGCAGTGGGGAATATTGGACAATGGGGGCAACCCTGATCCAGCAATGCCGCGTGTGTGAAGAAGGCCTGCGGGTTGTAAAGCACTTTCAGTAGGGAAGAAAAGTTGTTGGTTAATAACCGGCAACCTTGACGTAACTTACAGAAGAAGCACCGGCTAACTCCGTGCCAGCAGCCGCGGTAATACGGAGGGTGCGAGCGTTAATCGGAATTAC
>Ga0156298_1035_pt1 | contig 13212 bp, 13 predicted proteins | sample RifCSPlowO2_12_FD_107946 | JGI IMG/M metagenome (GOLD analysis project Ga0156298, IMG submission 107946) | Gammaproteobacteria bacterium RIFCSPLOWO2_12_FULL_52_10
CACCACCATGAGGCTGTCAGTATGTTCCGGCAGTTTTCCTAATTGACGCAGATACCTGCAGACGACGTCCAGGGGGACGTCAGCCCGTACCGACACCACGTCGATATTCATCAGGCCGCCGGCGGTGTCCTCCGGGTAGGAGAGAATGGCGCTGACCCGCGCCCGGTTTTGGGCGTCCATGGACAGCAGTACAGAATCGATGACTTCATCGGGTAAATCCTGCAGGATGTCGGCGGCATCGTCCGTCGCCAGACCGATAGTTGCATCGGCGACCTGTTCCGGCTGCATCAGTTCCAACAGTCCGGTCCGCACCGCGTCCTGGGCGTGCGACAGCACGTTGCCTTCCTGGCCCGGCTCGATGAGTCCCCACAGAATTTCCCGTGACCTGGCAGGCAGGCTTTCCAGCAAATCCGCTATTTCCGAAGGATGCAGAGTGGTCAGCAATTTGCTGACCCGGTCGTATTGTTCGGATTCTAATGCCTCAAGCAGGCTGGCTTGAATAGTCAGTTCAGTCATTTATGTGTTCGCCGCTGGCCGCATCGCCGTCGGGCAGTGTAGCAGCGGCAGACGGAAGAAGTGAATGAAAATGTGTGACAGGCATCGGACTGGCGTTTAGGGCCCGGCAGGCGGCACATTAAAACAGGCCGGCGTTCATTTGCTCCATTATCAGCGCAACTTCAGTGCTGGTCCTGGCGAACAGTGCCTGTTGGGCCAGGGTTTGCAGGTGGTCGATATTGCTTTCGGTGATGGTTTCCTTCACTTCCAGCAGGTTGGCCGGATGCACGCTGAATTCACGCAGCCCTAAACCTAATAGCAAACGTGTATTTCGTTTGTCGCCGGCCATCTCGCCGCACATGGCAGCCGGGATGTTTGCGTCCCGGCCAGCCTGCAGCACCATATTTATTAGTCTCAACACGGCCGGGTGCAGGGGATCGTAGAGATAATTGACTTCATCGTTGACCCGGTCGATCGCCATGGTGTACTGAATCAGATCGTTGGTGCCGATCGAAAGAAAATCCAGCCGGTTGGCGAATATATCGGCGCAGATGGCCGCTGCCGGCACTTCTATCATGCAGCCTATCGGCAGCTTTTTATTATAAGGAATGCCATTCACATCCAGGTCCACTTTGATCTCGGCAATAATATCCAGGACCTGTTCGATTTCCTGGATATTAGAAACCATTGGCAGCATCATACGCACGTTGCCGTGCGCGGAAGCCCTGAAGATGGCGCGTACCTGGGGCAGAAACAGGGACGGTTCCTTCAAACAAAGGCGTATGGCCCGCAATCCCAGGGCGGGATTCGACTGGACGGTGCCTTTCTGGCGGCCACCGTCGACCTGCTTGTCGGCGCCCAGATCCAGGGTTCTGATGGTGAGCGGCAACCCGTTGAGTTTGTCCAGGACTTCGCGATAGGTGCGCAGATGCTCGGTTTCGTCCGGGGGTTGGTCACGGTTCATAAACAGAAACTCTGTGCGATACAGACCGACGCCCGCGGCGCCGACAACCCTGACTGTGTCAAAATCCCTGGGTAGTTCGATGTTGGCCAGTAGTTCAATATGGGTCCCGTCCAGAGTGCGGGCCGGTGACTCCCGCAGCCGGATAAGCCCCGAGTAATATTTGCTCTCCCGTTCCTGCCGATCCTGATAGACCTTGAGGCTGCGGGGGTCCGCATCTATCAATATGACGCCGCGGGTGCCGTCCAGGATGATCTGGTCGTCCTGATGGATATAGCGCCGGGCTTCGTGCAGGCCGACCACCGCCGGGATCCCAAGGCTTCTGGCCAGGATAGCCGTATGCGAGGTCAGCCCCCCGTGTTCGGTGGCGAATGCGGCGATGCCCTGGTGTTGCATGAGCACGGTATCGGCCGGCGTCAGGTCATCGGCCAGTACAATATGGCCGTGCAGCTTGCTGTCCGGTGACTCGTGCGCCAATGGCGAGGGCTTGCGCAGGATCCGCTGAATACGGTTAACGACATGATCGACGTCATCCTTGCGGGTGCGCAGGTAGGGGTCATCCATCTCCTCGAACACGGCGACCAACGCATCGCGCTGCAGCTTCAGCGCCCACTCGGCATTGAGCTGCTTTTCCCGGATTAACCGTTCGGCTTCCTGCGTCAATGCCGCATCCTCCAGCATCAACAGGTGCGTGTCTATAAAAGAGGATATGTCCACCGATGTCGTCGTCGGGATATGCGCCCGGATCGCACGTAACTGTTGCCTGGCTGTGGCGACGGCGTTATGTAACCGCGCGGATTCGTCAGCGACCTGCTGTTTATCAATCCGATATTCCGGTATATCAGTTTGTCCGCGGTCCAGGATATGGATCTTGCCGATGGCAATACCACGGGAGACGCCACTGCCATGCAATGCAATGGTCATTCATCTTCCCCAAACCGGGCCTGTATCAACTCCTCGAGTCCGGACATGGCGGGAACCTCGTCCGGCCCGGAGGTGGTTATTACCACTGTTGTATCCCTGGATGCCGCCAGCATCATGATGCCCATAATACTTTTGCCATTTACCTTTTTGCCATTCAGGGTAATGTTTATGTCGCAATCGAACTTCGCGGCGAGTTGTACCAGGCGTGCTGCGGCCCGGGCATGCAGGCCAAGTTTGTTGATGATGGTAATCGATTTGGTTTGCATTTATGTCATAAATCCCGGTGCCGAATCACGATATATTTTCCCTTATTGATGAAATGCTTCGAAAGCTCTTCGACCATATATACGGAACGATGACGCCCGCCGGTACAGCCGATAGCGACGCCGAGATAACTCCTGTTCTCGGCTTCGAACGCCGGCAGCCATTTCTCCAGGAAGCTTCTTATTTCAGCGCGCATGTCCAGCACCTCCGGCTGGCTCGCCAGATATGCACTGACTGCCTGATCTCTGCCGGTCTGATCGCGCAACTCGGCGTGCCAATAAGGATTCGGCAGACAACGGACATCGAACACAAAGTCAGCGTCACGCGGCACACCATACTTGTAACCGAAGGAAATGAATTGCAGGGACAGGGAGCCCACCGGGCGGTTGGCCAGACGTTGCCGGACAATGTCCCGCAGTTCATGCACGGAAGTATGACTGGTGTCGATACGTAAATCGGCCAGTTCCGACAGGCCTTCCATAAGGCGCCGTTCCAGGTCGATCGCGTCCGTCAGGGGCATGTTGTTGTTGGACAGGGGATGTTTTCTTCTGGTCTCACCGAACCGTGATGTCAGAACATTCTTGCTGGCCTCCAGAAACACCAGTTCCACGGTGACGCCGGTGGCGCGCAGGGCATTGATTGATTCCGGCAGGGGCGAGAGATCGTGCTCCGGGCTGCGGGCGTCTATGCCTACGCCGACGTGAGCGGGGAAATTGTTATCAACATCGCTGAGCAGCCCGGCCAGTTGATTAAACAGGCCGAACGGCAGGTTGTCGATGCAGTAGAAGTCAAGGTCTTCAAGAGTGTTTAGTACCTGTGATTTCCCGGCGCCGGAAAGGCCGCTGACAATGATTAGTCTGCGCTTGTCCCCACGCATCAGCCGCCACTGCTCTGCTCGATAATCTGCTGTTGGTTGTTGATGAATTCCGTCGAGGCATTGTAGCCGCTCATGCGCAGGCTGTGATTGCGGGCGGCGCATTCCAGCAGCACGGCGAGATTACGCCCGGGCGCAACCGGTATCGTGATTTCCGGAATTTCCGTGTCCAGAATTATTTTTGCGCGATAACTGCCTTCCAGCCGATCGATGCTTATCATTTGCTGTTTGTCGAGCGGTTCCAGCCGCACTATCAGCCGCAGGTATTTATTATTTTTAATAGCGGTATTCCCGTACAGCCGTCTGATATTGATAATGCCGAGACCGCGCACTTCCAGAAAATCCCGTAAGGCGTCGGGACAGGTCCCGTTAATGATCTCAGGGGCCAGCCGGGAAAACTGCGGTGCGTCGTCGGCCACCAGCCTGTGCCCGCGGGTGATGAGCTCCAGCGCCAGCTCGCTCTTGCCGATGCCGGACGGCCCCGTTATCAGCACGCCGATAGCCATAATCTCCATGAAAACACCGTGGATGGTAATGATTTCGGCAAACAATGTGGCCAGGTAATAATGCAGTGATTCCGTCAGTTTCGTGCTGGCAACCGGTGTCAGTATCAATGGCACGTTGTATTCGTTGCACTTGCGTTTCAGGAATGCTGGTGCGCGCTGGTTGTCCGAGATAATAATGCAGGCCGGCTCATGCTGAAATAATTGTTTAATCGCGTCATGCCGGGTGATGTCGCGAAGGCTGTCGATATATTTTAACTCCACTCCGCCGATAATCTGTATCTGGTGCGGGTGTATCAGGTTGAGATACCCTACCACGGATTTTTCGGTGGTAGCCCCCTCCCGCGACGTGGTTTCAGCTTCCAGGTCGGCCGGCGTCCCGGTTTTTTCCGGCACGATGAGTCGGTTTATGCCGGATTTGCCGGCCACACAGGTTAATTCAAGACGATCGCCGTGTTGCAGAAGCAATTGGTCGACTGTAATTCGGTTTGCAGCTTCAGTCATGCTTGTGGCCTAACTTATCAGGATGTTATAAATCTTGTCACTGGACGGCTCCGATTGCAATTGGCAGTGTGCGGTTTCATCCCTGAATTATTCCGCCAGCCTGACCAGTATGTCCAGATGTTCACAAGCGGCGGCTGCCGGCATCAGAATTGCAAACAACAACCGAATCGGCCGGCCAGGCCGCCATAATCCACCAACATCGTAAGCCTGACAAAAGCGCAACCCTGCACGACAGACCGTGTGGCAGGGCCACGCCCTTACCGAAACCGGTGTTGCCCGGGTTTGTCGATATAAAGCCTGTCAATCCGCCTTTTCTCCTTTCGACGATTTTCCACCGCGATGATGATCGGCTAATTTCTCCTTATGTTTTTTTATCTGGCGATCGAGCTTGTCTATCAGTGTATCGATCGCGGCGTACATGTCCTCATGCTGGGCGTCCGCATAAATTTTACCTTTATTTACCAGGATCGAAGCCTCGGCCTTTTGCCGTTCCTTTTCGATCGACAGGATGACGTGGATCTTGGTCATATTGTCGATGTGTCGCTCGAGGCGCGTGAATTTATTCTCTATGTATGAACGTAACGCGGGGGTGATGTCCACGTGATGTCCCGTGAGATTAATTTGCATATTGGTCTCCTTATACAGATAACGGGTTTGTGTTTGTGACAGTCAGCCTGCCTTAGAATACCCGGCCCGCTGTTCATTCATGCGGGTACGGCGAGGATGCTGACGTTTATGCATATGGGCATGATGGAAATATCGAAGACTATAATTATTACGGGCCTGTCGTTGCCTATCAAGCATGTTTGGGTGGGCTGCGGCAGGATTAGATCAGGCGCTTTCGTTCATTGGATGGCGGGATAGTCATGGCCTCCCGGTATTTGGCGACGGTCCTGCGGGCGACCCGGATACCCTGGTCCGCGAGTAATGCGGCAATCTTGCTGTCACTGAGGGGTTTTTGCGGCTTTTCCGCACCGATAAGTTTCTTAATCAGAGCGCGGATGGCCGTGGATGAACAGGCGCCGCCAAGATCGGTGCTGACATGACTGGAGAAAAAGTACTTTAGTTCATAAATCCCGCGGGGGGTATGCATGTATTTACGCGTCGTCACCCGCGATATGGTCGATTCGTGCAAGTCAAGGACCGTGGCTATGTCATGTAAAACCAGCGGCTTCATGGCCTCATCGCCATATTCCAGAAACGCCCGTTGCCGTTCCACGATGGCGGTGGCAACCCGTAATAGCGTTTCATTTCTGCTTTGCAGGCTCTTGATAAACCATCTTGCCTCTTGCAGGTGGGTTTTCATGGAGTTGTTATCCGTGCTGTTATCGGCGCGTTTGATCATGCCGGCATATCCGGAATTGATGCGGAGTTGCGGCGTTGAGTCAGCATTCAATTCCACCCGCCAGACGCCTTTGATTTTTCTGACGAAGACATCAGGTGTCAGGTATTGGATATGGATATCCTGGACCTGGCTGCCCGGCCTGGGATTCATCGATTGTATCAGCGCCACTACTTCCGACAATTGCTCCTGACTGAGTTTCATGCGGCGCATCAGCTGGTTGTAATCATGCGCGGCCAGCAGCGGCAGGTGGTTATTCACCAGTTCCGTGGCCTCGATTAACCAGGGCGTTGCAGCGTTGCATTGCGCCAGTTGCAGGCCCAGGCATTCCTGTAAATTCCGGGCCGCGATGCCGGCCGGCTCCAGCGTCTGTACCAGCCGGATCATGGCTTCAATTTCATCGACTTCCACATCCATGTCCCGGCCCAATGCGGTTAGTATGTCTTCCGGGTTGCTGGTAAGGTAACCATCATCATCGAGGGCGTCGATGATCGCCATGATAATGGTCCGATCGGTATCACTGGCCACCGCGAAGTTGGATTGCCAGAGCAGATAATCGCGCAGGGAAGTTTCGCTGCGGTTCTGGTTCTCCAGGCCATAAAATTCCAGTGGTTGCTGGGTTTTTGAATAACTGTATAGATTACTGTCGTAAATGTCTTCCCAGGCGCTGTCGACGGGCAGGTCTTCGGGTATGCTGTCGTTGGTGGCGACTGTATCGTTCAGTTCGATCGGACCGGCATCTGTTTCCGGATTGGCGGACGCGGTCTCGATGTTGGCGGTTTCAGCCTCCGGCTCATCCTCCGCCAGTTCCAGCATCATGTTTGAGTCGAGGGCTTCCTGGATCTCCGTGTGCAGTTCCAGGCTGGATAATTGTAGTAGCCTGATCGCCTGTTGCAGTTGTGGCGTCATGGTCAGGCTTTGACTGATTTTCAGTTGTAATGAATGCTTCATCGGATGTTTATTGTTTTAAATCATGTTCCCTGCGCGTCCTGGTTCCCGCCGGTCTTTAATTTATATTCTAGTATAAATTTTTCCATCTTTGTGTATCAGGACTGCAAAAAGCAGGCCAGCAATTGATTTTCAACGGAAAGGCCCCTGGTTTTGACCTGGAGTCAATCTATATATCGCTGGTCAAATACCTGGATTTTTGAGTAATACCGGCGCCGCCGCCGTCGCTTGAGGTTACAGCGTGAACTGTTCTCCCAGATACATCGAGCGTACCTGTTCGTCTGCCAGAATGACTTCCGGCGTGCCTTCCCTGACGATTTGCCCGTCGATGACGATGTAGGCCCGATCGCAGATTCCCAACGTTTCCCTGACATTGTGATCAGTAATCAAGACACCAATTCCACGTCTCGCCAGGTAACGTGCTGTTCGCTGGATGTCGCTGATGGAAATGGGATCTATCCCGGCAAATGGTTCGTCCAGTAGCAGAAAGTCAGGTTCGGCGGCCAGTGCCCTCGCGATTTCAACACGGCGCCGTTCGCCGCCCGAGAGACTCATGCCCAGATTATCCCGCAAATGCGAAATATGAAATTCATGTAGCAGGCTTTCCAGTCGTTTCTGCGCCAGTTCGGCGCTGAAATTTTCCCTGGTCTGCAGTATCGCCATGATATTTTCCGCAACTGTCAATTTACGGAACACCGATGCCTCCTGGGGCAGGTAACCCAGGCCGAGTCGCGCCCTTTTGTCCATGGGCAGGGCGCTGATTTCTCTGTTGTTGAGATAGATTGAACCTTGATCGCAGGGGATGATGCCGATGATCATATAAAAGCTGGTGGTTTTCCCGGCTCCATTAGGTCCCAACAGGCCGATGATTTCACCACTGTTTATCAGCAGGCTGACGTCGCGGACGATTTGGCGTTTTTTGAAACTCTTGGTCAGATGCCGTACGGACAGTATGCTCATGGATGGAATGGGTATGACACGATTTAATGCGGTGGTGCCGGTATGACAATCTTGACCCGTTCGCCCTCTTTGGGTTCAGCTTCCTTGCCGGCTGGCGCGCTCGTCGCACGAACCCGGCTTAAGGCAGTATCATATTCTATGCGTTGACCGCTCAGGCTGCCGCTGGCCTGCTTGACCTGGGCCTGTTCAATTAAAATGATCAGGTTCTTCGTTTTCTGATATTCCATGCGCCTGGCCCGGGCCTCATCATGGACAGCACTGGCGTCAGGTAGTTGACGATAGGTGGCCGGGTTGCCTTCCATCACCAGAGTGTCGATATCATTTTGATCGTTATAGTAAACCGTCATTTTATCGCCGGTGATGTGTATGCTGCCCTGCGTGACTATGACCTGTCCTGTAAAGATCGTGATGTTTTTGCGATCATCTATTTCGCTGGTGTTCGCGACGATTTCAATATCCTGGGCTGAATCTGTTGTCAGCGCCAGTGCCGGCTGCATAGTAGTCAGCGCGCAGCTGCATAACACCACCATGCAAAGTAATTTATTTAGCAGAGACAATCGTTCGTACATTGCTCAAAACCCTTAACTTGCCTTCGTTAAAATTCACCTGCATGCCCGTACCTGTGATGCTGGCCCGCCGGGAGCGGATACTGGCGTAACTGTCCGTTTCGGCATAATTCTGGTTGAGCAGTAATTGTGCTTTCTCCGTATTAATCTGCAACACAATACCACCGTTAGCATCCTGTTCCGTAAATTGAACATTTCCGGTCAGCAAAACCACTTCATTGCCGGCGGTCAACCAGCCTTTATCTGCTATCACGAACAACGGCGGTTTGCCGGATCGATAGATTTCCATGTTCGGTTTCAGTACTTCGGTCGTATCATTGTCAGGATAGTGCGCCATATAAATAGCATACAGTTTGTAATCCGGGACGCCATTTTTGTCCATGTTGGTCGTGGTAAAATCTTCCATGTAGTAGTCCGGGGCGTTGGTCGCCGCCATGTCCAGAACTGAGGATGCCAGATCCAGGCGATATAATACCCAGGTGCTGGCAACCGTCGCCCCAAACAACAGCAGCATCATTTTCAGGTGTCTGGCCAGCGGGTGGCGCGTCAACGACCGCATAGGCTAACCGGTATATTTCTTTACCCGGCCCGCCAGTTTGCCCTGGGCCTCCAGCAGCATCTCACAAACCTCGCGGACGCCGCCGTGGCCGCCCGGCGCAGTGGTGATCCAGTCAGCGCGGGCCAGGACTTCGGGTCTGGCGCTTGCCACGGCAATGGCCAGTCCGGCGCGTGACATGGCCGGCAGATCGACAAGGTCATCGCCGACATAGGCTGTGGCTTTATCTTCGATACCAAGTTTCTGCATGAGTTCCGTCAATGCCTGTGCTTTATCGGTAATACCCTGCAGCACGTGTTTGATACCCAGATCCAGCATTCTTTTCGCAACCGCCCGGGAATTGCGCGATGAAATGATGGCGACGTCGATCCCCGCCTGTTGCAGCATGACCAGTCCGAGACCATCATGTACGTTAAAGGTCTTGAATTCCGCGCCATTGTCCCCAAGCAGAATGGTGCCATCCGTCATTACGCCGTCAACATCAAAAACTGCCAGCCGGACCTGCCCGGCTTTCCGCCTGATTGTTTTTGCCAACGCCATTACAGCACTCTGGCGCGTAACAGATCATGCATGTTCAGGACACCGATGACGGTATTGTTATCGTCGGTAATGATGAGGGCATTGATCTTGTGTGCTTCCATCAGGCTGAGCGCTTCAGCGGCCAGAATGTTGGCCTTCGCGGTCTTGCAATTTCTGGTCATGACGGAACCGATCCGGGTGGTGTGCACGTCGACCCCGTGATCCAGCGACCGGCGTAAGTCGCCGTCAGTGTAAATACCCATGAGTTTATTCTCCGCGTCTACTATCGCCGTCATGCCCAGGCCTTTCTGGGTCATTTCCAGCAAGGCGTTGCTGAGCAGTGCGTCGGTGGTAACCTGCGGGATCTCGCCGCCGCGATGCATGATGTCGTCCACATGCAGCAGCAGTCTCCGTCCCAGCGTGCCGCCAGGATGGGACAGGGCGAAATCCTTCGGGCCAAAACCTTTGGCTTCCAGTAGGGCCACGGCCAGTGCATCACCCATTACCAGCGCCGCTGTGGTGCTGGAAGTGGGCGCCAGCCCGAGCGGACATGCCTCTTTGGCGACGCTGACATCGATATTCACATCCGCGGTGCGGGCCAGGGTGGATTTCGGGTTGCCGGAAAAGGCGATTAACGGTACTTGCAGGCGCTTGATGACGGGTAACAGGGTCACGATCTCATCGGTCTCGCCGGAATTGGATAAGGCGATCACGACATCCTGGGAGGTGATCATGCCGAGGTCGCCGTGGCTGGCCTCGCCCGGGTGGACGAAGAATGCCGGTGTGCCGGTGCTGGCGAGCGTGGCCGCAATCTTGCCGCCGATATGGCCGGATTTACCCATGCCCAGGACCACTACCCGTCCCCGACAATTAAGGATGTGTGTGCAGGCATCCGCGAAATTCGCATTGATGCGGCTCATTAAGGCGGTGATGGCCTGGGCTTCCGTATCGATCACGGCGCGTCCCATATTGAGTAATCGCTCTTTTTCCGCGTCCGCCAGCTCAGAATTTGCAGGTAAATTTTTCACGCCGTCATTCAGGTCCGCTATATTGAGAAAAACAGAAAGGCTTGATACGCAATAAAACAGGACACCAACACTCCTCCGTCAATACGGGTGAATTTTCCATGACCGGAAATCAGAACCTTCCTGCCCATGATTAAAGTCAGCAGTATCATTATGGGGAAATCGCGGATCAGCACTTCGTGCCCGAATACACCCGGATGGATTATACTCGGAGTTCCCATTACCATAAGCATATTAAACATATTAGAGCCAATTACATTTCCAATGGCAATATCAGCTTCATTTTTTACCGCGCTTATCACCGATGCCGCCAGTTCCGGCAGACTGGTGCCGATGGCGATAATCGTCAAACCGATGACCAGGTCGCTGATCCCGAAACTTTTGGCGACGAATACCGATCCTCTGACCAGGAGTTCCGCGCCGGCCAGCAGCAGGATCAGTCCCAGAACGAGCGGAACTAGCGACCGCCTAAACGGAACTACCGTGTTAAGTTCCTGTTTGAGCTCATCGGCCAACGGGTCTTCTGTCGACGTTGATTGGGCCAGCTTTACCGTCCACCAGATGCTGGCGATGAGAACCAGCACAAGGATTAAACCATCCACCCGGCTGAGTCTGTGATCGATGCTGAGCAGGAATGCCACGATGATTGACAGGAACATCAGTAGTATTTCCCGGCGCAGGGTTTTGGAGGTAGCGGCCAATGGCAGAAACAGTACAGTTCCGCCGAGTACCAGCCCGACATTAACGATGTTAGATCCGATCGCGTTACCTATGGCGATATTGGTCTTGCCTTGCAGGGCCGCAACCACGCCAACAAGCAGTTCCGGTGCTGAGGTAGCCATGCCAACTACCGTCATTCCAATTATCAAGGGCGACAAGCCAAGATGGCGGGCGGTTTGGGCGGCGCCGGTAACAAATCGATCAGCGCCGAACACCAATAACAACAGGCCCCCTGCTATTGCGGTGAGCGCTAGTAACATGATTCAAGCATGATCAGGTTGTGAGCCTTCAAAAACTCCCACTAATAAATTGCCGGATAATGTTGGCTACAGCTACTTGCTGATAGCGGCAAGCAGATAAATCCTGTTGCCAATCTTACAGCATACATAAAGGGTAATATCGATCAACATGCCGGAACGACTGAAATTAATAAAGCAATGGCTGCAAAACGATCTGCGGCTGGCCGGTTTTGCAGTAACACCGGCCTCCGTGGATGCCAGCTTCCGTCGCTATTTTCGGGTCAGCTGGGAACATGAAACCGCCATCGTCATGGATGCCCCGCCGGAGCGTGAGAATTGCGCGCCGTTTCTGGATGTCACGGCAAGATTACTGGCCTGTGCGGTCAATGTCCCGGCCGTCAGGGCACAGAATTTACCAGCGGGGTTACTCTTACTGGATGACCTTGGCGAGCAGCTTTATCTGGATGCCTTGACGGCGGAGAATGCCGATCGACTGTATGCGGATGCCATCGATGCCCTGCTCAGGATGCAGGACAAGGCTGAGGCCGGAGGCCTGCCGGGCTATGAGGAAAAATTATTACGGCAGGAGATGTCATTGTTCAGCGACTGGCTGCTGGGCCGCCATCTGCAAATCCATATAAACCCGGACTTACAAAAAATTCTGTATGACGTGTTTTCATTATTAGTCAGGTCCGCGCTGGAACAGCCACGGGTCTTTGTGCACCGCGATTACCACTCCCGGAATTTGCTGATCAGTACGCGCCACAATCCCGGCATCGTTGATTATCAGGACGCCGTCTATGGCCCGGTTACTTACGACCTGGTGTCCTTATTAAAGGATTGTTACATCAAGTGGCCGCGGGCGAAAGTGCTCGAATGGGCGTGGAGTTTTCACAGTCAATCCCGCCTGGTGACGACGGCCCATGTGAGCCCGGAACAATTTCTGCGCTGGTTCGATCTGATGGGTGTGCAACGCCACCTGAAGGCGAGCGGGATTTTCGCGCGCCTGCTGCTCCGGGACAACAAAGCCGGCTTTATCCGGGACATACCGCGGACTCTGTCTTACATCCTTGACCTGGAGGAGTTATATCCGGAATTGTCGCCCCTGGCCGGATTGATCAGGGAGCGGGTCTTGCCGGGCCTGGAACAGCCACGAACATGAAACAGGCGATGATCCTGGCCGCAGGCAAAGGTGAGCGCATGCTGCCGTTGACCGATAACATGCCGAAACCGCTGCTGGAGGCGGGCGGCAAGCCCCTGCTGCAATATCATCTGGAAAATCTCAGCAGGGCCGGTGTCAGCCGGGTCGTCATCAATCATGCCCGGCATGGAAAATTAATCGAAAGCAGATTCGGTAACGGCCGGGCGTTCGGTGTTGAGATCGCCTATTCGACGGAAGGCGAGACCCCACTGGGAACCGGCGGCGGTATCAAATTGGCCTTGCCACTGCTGGGGCCGGGGCCGTTTATCGTGGTTAATGCCGATATCTGGACGGATTATGATTTCCTGCGACTACCCGCTGGCCCGGCTGGATTGGCGCATCTGGTGCTGGTCGACAACCCCGATCATCACCTGCAAGGAGATTTCTGCCTGGTTGATGGCATGCTGTCGGAGCAGTCCGGCGATCGTTATACCTATAGCGGTATCGGCGTTTTTAAACCGGAACTCATCGCCGCCTGCCCGGAAACTATCTTCCCGCTTGGACCGGTACTCCGCGCCGCCGTCAGCCGGGGTGAAATTACCGGTGAATTACATACCAGGCACTGGCTGGACGTAGGTACCCCGGAACGGTTGTCGAAACTGGATCATTTA
>Ga0156298_1106_pt3 | contig 12436 bp, 11 predicted proteins | sample RifCSPlowO2_12_FD_107946 | JGI IMG/M metagenome (GOLD analysis project Ga0156298, IMG submission 107946) | Gammaproteobacteria bacterium RIFCSPLOWO2_12_FULL_52_10
GTATCGATGAACAGCCGCCTGCCAGGATCAAATGATCGATATTGGATATCTGACTGGCGGAAAAGAAAAACTGTTGCGCGCGGCTGATCTGTTGACCGATGGAATCCTTGAATGGTTCGAGAACTTCAGGAATATAATTTTCCGGTAAGCCACCCTGTTTTTTAGCCAGGCCAGCTTCTTCATATGAGAGCCCATAGCGACGCTGGATGTCTTCGGTCAACTGTGCGCCACCAAATTGCTGTTCGCGTGAATAGACAATTGCCAGCTTTTCCAAAACACTGAAGGTCGTTACGGAAGATCCGATATCAGCGACGGCAATTATCTCATCCTCCGGCGCATCGAACACTCTTTTGGCCAGCATAGCAATGGTATTTTCAAGGGCAAACTGTTCTACATCGATAATTTTTGCAGTCAGGCCGCCGATACTCAGGGCGCCCACCCTTGCATCTACATTTTCACTGCGCGAGGCGGCCAGCAACACATCGACCCTGTCCGGATTTTCCGCGTTAGGTCCGAGAACCTCAAAATCCAGCGCAACTTCCTCGAGTGGGAACGGGATGTACTGATCGGCTTCCACCTGGATCTGGTTCGCCATTTCGGCATCACTCAGATTCGCCGGCATATGGATGATCTTGGTTATTACCGTACCGCCGGCAACTGCTGCAGCGGCGAATTTCGTTTTTGTTCCAGACTTGCTGACCGCCCGGCCAATGGCCTCCCCAACCGCATCAATATCAGTTATATTTTTATCTACAACTGAATTTGCCGGAAGCGGTTCAACAGCGTAGCTTTCAACACGATATTTACCGCTGCTGCGACTAAGTTCGAGCAACTTAATTGCGGTTGCGCTAATATCAACACCTATTATCGGAGTCGACTTTTTCTTAAAAGGTAGCACTATTTTTTCCTTTTAACGTGATGAGTTATGTCTCATTTGTATAATACTACATTAACTTCTATCCGCAACATCAGTCAACAACAATTTGAATAACATCGCATATTCCGTGAATTTGGATAAAACAACCCAATATGATCATTTATCTGCTGGATCGGCATATCTTGGATAGTTTTAGATTAAACTACACTATATGTTGAGGTTGGCATTTAAAATCAGTCTTTTTATCCTGCTTACAGGAATAATATCTTTTGCGGGATTATTTCTTTATATATGGCCACAATTACCGGATATCGAGGAACTCAGGGACGTCAGATTGCAAACACCGTTGCGGATCTATTCTCATGATGGATCTTTTATTCGGGAGATCGGAGAAGTCAGACGGGTTCCGCTTAAGATCGGTGAAATACCTCCGATACTCATTCAAGCTGTACTTGCTACTGAAGATACGCGTTTCTACCAACACCCCGGATTTGACTGGCTAGGCATAGCGCGGGCAGCTATTGGTTTTATCAAAGCAGGCGGGGTATCGCAACAAGGTGGCGCCAGTACCATCACCATGCAACTGGCGGGTCATTTTTATCTCGATCGTAGTGAAATTACAATCAAACGAAAGATCATGGAGGCTTTTTTATCGATCAAGATCGAACGTGAGTTAAGTAAAGACGAAATACTGGAACTCTACCTGAACACATATTATCTCGGTCACAGGGCGTACGGAGTTGGTGCCGCCGCACAGGTATATTATGGAACAACGATCGAAAACCTGACCTTGACTCAATACACAATGATTGCCGGGCTCTTTCAAAGGCCTGGAAAAGACAATCCGATTTCAAACCCGGAGGCATCGTTTAACAGGAGAAACCACGTACTCAATAGAATGTTAACCGAAGGCTATATCACCAAGGAAGAATTCAACGCAACTATCGCAATGCCGGAAACCGCCAGTCTGCATTTACCGGCGGTCGAACTGGAGGCGCCCTATGTGGCGGAGATGGTGCGGTTAAAACTGATTGAGGACTATGGCGAGGATGCGGTTAACGAAGGCTATAAAGTCCACACGACAATCCAGCGTGTAAATCAATCAACCGCAAACCGGGCTCTGCGCAAGGCTTTGCAGGAATATGACCAGCGGCATGGATACCACGGCCCCGAACACCATCTGGAAATTACGCAGGAGATGAATGCTGAGGCCGTGGAACAATTTCTATCGACATTTTCCATTATCGGGAATATGCGGCCAGCCATCATCACATCGATCCTGGAAACTTCCGTTGTTGCCCAGATACAGGGAACAGGCAGAGTTGAAATGTATTGGGAAGGTATGAATTGGGCGCGCCGATATATCAGTGAGAACCGACGTGGCCCCGAACCCAAAAGCGCCGCTGACATCTTTCAGGTAGGTGATATCGTCAGGGTAATGCAAGATGAGTATGGGCAATGGCTCCTGACACAAATACCCGCTGTGGAAGGGGCGCTGATTTCTGTTGATCCCAATAACGGATCATTACTGGCTTTGGTAGGCGGCTTTGATTTCAACCGCAGTAAATTCAACCGGGTTACGCAGGCAAGACGCCAACCCGGGTCAAGTTTCAAACCATTTATCTATTCTGCTGCGCTTGAGCACGGTTACACCGCCGCCAGCCTGGTCAATGACGCGCCTATTACCGTCACGGGTCAAAACAGTGGGGATGTCTGGAGACCGCAAAATGACAATCAACGTTCATATGGTCCGGTGCGCCTGCGGCGTGCCATCACCCGATCACTGAATCAGGTATCAGCGCGACTACTGGAAGATATCGGTATCGACAACGGCTTGCAGCACCTCGCCAAATTCGGTTTCGACATCAATCGAATGCCGCATAATTTCACCATCGCTCTCGGTAGTGAAGGCATATCGCCGTGGGAATCGGCCACCGCGTACAGCGTCCTGGCAAACGGCGGCTACCATATCGAACCCTACTTTATAGAACGCATAGAAGACTATAAGGGTAATGTTGTGTACCAGGCTAACCCCACTCTAGTCTGCGATACTTGCGATGAACAGCCGGAGCAAACCGGATCAGCACCAGCGGTAGCAATCACACCCTCAACCGCAGACGCGGAAGCAATAACACAACCGGTCGGTAACCTGTCGCCGACACCGGAACACCCGGATCAAACCCGACAATATGCCAGGCGTGTAGTTGATGCGCGCAATGTCTATGTGATTAACTCGTTGACCCGCAGTGTCATCCATGACCCGGGTGGCACGGGCAGCAGGGCGCAGGTACTGAACCGCAAGGATCTGTCAGGAAAAACCGGGACCACCAATGATCAGCGTGATGCCTGGTTTGCCGGTTACAATTCCTCGGTGGTCACCATCGCCTGGGTGGGGTTCGATGATTTTAGCCGGCTTGGTTCCACCGAATTCGGTTCCAGGGCCGCCCTGCCGATGTGGATAGACTATATGCGAATAGCGCTCGCCGATATTCCGGATGTCATCAAGCCCGAGCCGCCGGGGTTGATCAACATACTCATCGACCCTGACACCGGCAGACCGACCGCTCCTGGCACCCCGGGTGCGTTTCTGGAAATTTTCAACGAGGTAAACGCGCCGAAGAAATTAAATGAGGGTGAAGATTCCTCTGTTATTCAAGACCTGTTTTAGACGGCCAGTCCCGAAAATGCCGCAAACCAGTAAAACAACCTCAAAGACACGTAAGGAAATAGCCCAGCTGGCCGCGAAATTCGTCGCGGTCGATGGGGTGAATGATTATCTGGCGGCCAAACGTAAAGCGGCTGTACAACTCGGCATTAAACCCGACAATGGCCTCCCCACCAATCTCGAGGTCGAGCAGGCGCTGCGGGAATACCAGTCGCTGTTCCAGAACCAGGACCAGGCTGCACAGCTTTATGAGATGCGAAAAAAAGCGCTGCAGGCAATGCGCTTGATGATCAGTTATCAACCACGACTGGTTGGGCCGGTATTGACCGGGACGGCAACCAGACACTCGGAAATCACTCTGCATCTGGTCAGTGACGAACCTGAACAAATCGGTTTACATCTGGACGAACACGCCATACCCTTCACCACAACAACCAAGTCCTTAAAGATCGGTAAAGATGAAAAAAAAGACTTTCCGGCCTTTGAATTTATTGCCGACAAAACCAGAATTTTACTAATCGTCTTCCCCGAACGGCAGAAACATTGCTCACCTTTGAGCTCCATAACCGGCAAACCCATGCAGCGGGCAACCATCAGTACGGTAGAAAAACTACTCAGCTAATTTGTTTAATCGAAATCGACCCGCTGTATGTCAAGACCGAATTTCCCGACACTATCCCACCGCGGACACGGATCCCGCTCGCTGTGACGGTGCCTCAATGCCCACGCTACGGCAGGTGGTGAGATATGCGGGCCAGCCGGAATGAGTTGATTCTTAAAATAGCCTTACCCGTACCACTACGCCGGTGTTTCGATTACCTGGGAGATGAAAAACTTTTTGCAACACCACCCCGGCCAGGAATCAGAGTAAAGGTGCCGTTCGGAAAATCCAATACTCACACGGGGATAGTGCTCGGCGTATCCCGGGATTCGGAACTACCGGTTGCAAAACTGAAAAAGATAATTACTGTTATTGACCAGGAACCTGTATTTGACGCAACCCTTTTGCAATTACTGGAATGGGCCAGCAGCTACTATCAGTATCCGATAGGCGAGGTTCTATTCGGTGCCCTGCCACCACCCCTGAGACGCGGCGACCCGATAAAAAGCAAAAGCGAATATGCCTGGGAGCTCACCGCAACCGGCAGGCATATGGACAGCAGCGGATTGAAGCGGGCGCCCGGCCAGGCACGCCTGTTAAACATGCTGCAATCCGGTTCCGGCGAACAGCTACGGGTTGAGCTTAAGAACCGGCAATGGCGAGCTCCTCTGCAGGCGCTGCTGAACAAAGGGATCGTACAGAAAAGCGCCATTGTTACAGCTGCAAGCGAGCATAACTCAGCGGCAAAAAATATCGCACTGAACGTCGATCAAATACAGGCGGCTGCTACGGTCTGTGAACACATGGGTGAAGCAAAACGATATTTATTATATGGAGTCACCGGCAGCGGCAAGACCGAAGTCTATATAGAAATTATCAAAAAGGTTATCGCCGCCGGCCGGCAAGCCCTCATTCTGGTGCCGGAAATCGGGCTGACGCCGCAGCTCATACAACGGCTGCGTGGCAATATCAGTGCCCATGTGGTCGTGCTGCATTCGGCCTTATCTGCCGGTGAGCGCCTGCAGGCATGGATCGAGGCAGGTAATGGGACGGCGGCAATTATTCTGGGCACCCGTTCGGCGGTATGGGTACCGCTGCAAAATCCCGGTGTTTTTATTATCGATGAAGAACACGATATATCCTATAAACAACAGGACAGTTTCCGATATTCGGCCAGAGACGTCGCTATCATGCGCTCGAAATTAAGCGCAGCCCCGATAATACTGGGTTCGGCGACGCCATCCATGGAATCTATCCAGAATGTCCACAGCGAAAAGTTTGCCTCCTTGACCCTCACCAGCCGTACCGGTGATGCCAGTCACCCCGCTATATCGGTCATCGATATGCGTGGCAAACGCATGTTCGGCGCCCTGTCCGGCGAACTGGTCGAGGCCATAGCAGCGGAAATGCACAACAAACAGCAGGTATTGCTGTTCCTGAACCAGCGCGGCTTTTCCCCCGTAATCCTGTGCCATGCCTGTGGCTGGATGGTCAAATGCCCGCGGTGTGATACGCGGATGATCTACCATAAGCATCTCAACACCTATTCCTGTCACCGCTGCAATAGCCAGTCCCGGCCGGCAAATGAGTGCCCCGACTGCGGCGGTCGGGAATTATTACCCATAGGTCATGGCACCGAACGCCTGGCGGAAACCCTGACGGAATTGTTTCCTTCTGCCAGGATCTTGCGTATCGATCGTGACAGCACACGCCGCAAAGGTTCGATGCAGCAAATGCTTGAGCAGATCACCGCCGGCGATGCGGATATACTCATCGGCACGCAGATGCTTGCCAAAGGACACCATTTTCCCAAATTGAAGCTGGTAGGTATTGTCGATTCGGATCGCGGCCTATTCAGCACCGATTTCAGAGCCGGCGAACGGCTGGCGCAACTGTTTATACAAGTGAGTGGCCGCGCCGGCCGGGAAAATCTTCGGGGTAACGTAATCATACAAACCCATTACCCACATCACCCTCTGATACTCTCAATGATTGATTATGATTATCAGGAATTTGCAAAAATCATATTACGCGAACGCCAGGAAACCAATTTACCACCGTATAGTTATCTGACGCTGCTACGCGCGGAGGATTATCACAGTCCGGCGGTCGAGCGCTTCCTGACCGAGGCAAAAAATAATTTAAATCTTATGAATGCCAATCTGGAGATCTTCGGGCCCATGCCGGCAATCGTGGAAAAACAGGCGGGACGATTTCGTTATCAACTGCTGATACAATCGAACGACCGCAATCTGATGCAGCGAACCCTGGAACCCTGGAGCAAATCCCTGGAAAACCTGAAGAGCGCGAAAAACGTCCGTTGGTCAATCGATGTGGATCCGCAGGAACTGGTGTAATTCGTCGATATACCGGGAAATTTTCTTTCGCGTTAAATCGCGACCGCGATAGAATGCGTGACTTTTAACCCGCGATCCGGTTAGCCCCTGATGAAACAGCACATAATCGGTTTAATCGAAACAGCTCTGCATGGATTAACGGCGGAGTTGTCTATAGCCCTGCCTGACGGGTTCTCGATAAAGCTCGACAGAACCAGGGACCAACAACACGGCGAATACGCCACGAATGTGGCCATGCTGCTGGCCAGGCATGCCGGGATGAAGCCGCGGGACCTGGCAACGGAAATAACCAAACGCTTGCCGTTATCGGATCATATCGCCAGGGTCGAGGTAGCCGGACCGGGGTTCCTGAATTTCTTTCTCCAGCACAGTGCCTACCTGCGAACCATTGAGACGATACTCAGGGCGGCCGGATCCTACGGCCAATTACAGCCGGCGGTCCGAAACAAAATCCTGCTCGAATATGTTTCCGCCAATCCTACCGGACCCCTGCATATCGGGCATGGCCGGGGAGCTGCCTATGGCGACGCCCTCGCGAAGTTGCTGCAAGCGGCGGGACATGAAGTATTCCGCGAATATTATGTCAACGATTCCGGCCGGCAGATGGACATACTCGCCATCAGTGTCTGGCTCAGATATCTGACCCTGTGCGGACATGACTATCCGTACCCGGACAATGCTTATCAGGCCGAGTACGTCAGAGAGGTAGCGGGCAAGCTGTTTGCCCGGGAGCAGCATGCTTACTCAATACCCTTCCAGGATTTTATTTCCGATGCATGGCGGGAACTGGATAACGAAGCCAGAATCGATCGTCTGATCGCGTTAGCCAAAACTTCACTGGGCCAGGACAAATACGGCAAACTTTTTGCCGCGGGCTTGACCGCGATCCTGCAGGACATCCGGACGGATCTGGAGGAATTCGGCGTGACTTACGACAACTGGTTTTCCGAGCAGTCCCTGATCCGCGACGGGCTGGTCGAAACCTGTATCGGAAAATTGCAAAACAACGGCAATATTTATGAAGCGGGCGGCGCCAAGTGGTTTTGCTCCAGTAAATACGGCGACGAGAAAGATCGGGTGGTCGAAAGGGAAAACGGCCAGAAAACCTATTTCGCCTCGGATATCGCCTATCACCATAATAAATTCGAACGTGGTTTCAACAAGATCATTAATATCTGGGGCGCGGATCATCATGGTTACATAGACCGTGTGCGGGGGGCTCTCACTGCCCTTGGCCATGACGCAAATGCCCTGGAGATACTATTAGTCCAGTTCGCGACATTATTCCGGGGCGGCAACAAGGTACAGATGTCGACCCGTTCCGGTCAGTATGTCACGCTTCGGGAACTGCGGCAGGAGGTCGGTAATGATGCCGCGCGTTATTTCTATCTGACCCGGAAATCCGAACAACATCTGGATTTTGATCTGGATCTGGCCAAATCCCGGTCCAATGAGAATCCCGTTTATTACATCCAATACGCCCACGCCCGGATCTGCAGTGTTCAACAGCAAATGGCCGAGAGGGGATATCAATATGACCAGGCATTCGCCCTGCGCCATCTGGATCGCCTGACCGAAGCCCATGAATCCGCCCTGATGAAAGCCCTGGCAATTTATCCGGAAGTCATCGAAAGTGCGGCGGAAAAATATGAACCGCATCAGATTGGTTTTTACCTGTATGATCTTGCAAATGATTTCCATTCGTACTACAACAGCCATCAATTTCTGGTTGCAGATGAAATATTAAGACAGGCAAGAATCAGTTTGATACTGGCAACGAAGCAGGTCCTGCAAAATGGGCTTAAAATACTGGGCGTCTCGGCGCCAGAGAGTATGTAATGCCCCGGGATTATAAAGACATCAATAAACAGGCAAAAAAAGCGAACAGAAGTACGGGCTCGTTCATCAGCAATCTGTTTTCGTTTATTACCGGGTTAAGTATCGGCTTGTTTATAGCAGCTTACACGTTTATGCAGCCGGATTGGTCGAAGAGATTTCCCGCACTGGCATTTCTAAATAATGACAAGATTATGCAAATGGATCCAGGCCATGCCGTCGCTAAAGAAAAGCCAAAAGATACCACGAATGTTCCACTGCCAAAGTTTGAGTTCTATGACATTCTGCGGAACCGCAAGTTGAATATCTCGGAAACCATTGCCAGCGAGCAGGATGCCCGGGATTCAACCACCGATACAGCCAATGTTTATCTGCTGCAGGTAGGGTCATTTGCCGACTACCAGACCGCGGATCAATTAAAAGCGCAACTGGCTTTCCTCGGGATTACATCCGACATAACACGGGTAGTTATCAACGGCCGGGATTCAGTTCATCGTGTCCGTATCGGGCCTTTCGAGGACCCGGAAAAATTGCGGGAAACCCGGCAGCGGCTGGAAGAAAACAGTCTCGAATATACACTGCTAAAACTGGAGTTGGACGAAACTCAGGGATAGAAAATCAGTAACAAGTAACAAGCCACAAGTTTTATTACAACTATTATCTATCAAGTACTTGTAGCTTATAGCTTATTGCTGCATTAAAAAACCAGCTATAAGCCACAAGCAATAAGCAACAAGTTAAATTACAACTAATCTATACGATTCTTGTAACTTATAGCTTGTTGCTTGTAGCTGCATTTTTGGAGCGGGTGATGGGATCGACAAATTCATCGGGAATGAATTTGGTCACACGCAGTGTGCCCGTAGGGTGAAAACCAGGGACGGTTTTCAACAGCCCATGCTCCATTAACAATCCGGGTTCGATTTATAAAATCAGTTATAAGCCACAAGCTATAAGCAACAAGTTTTATTACAACTATTATCTATCAAGTACTTGTAGCTTATAGCTTGTTGCTGCATTAAAAAACCAGCTATAAGCCACAAGCAATAAGCAACAAGTTAAATTACAACTAATCTATACGATTCTTGTAACTTATAGCTTGTTGCTTGTAGCTGCATTTTTGGAGCGGGTGATGGGATCGACAAATTCATCGGGAATGAATTTGGTCACACGCAGTGTGCCCGTAGGGTGAAAACCAGGGACGGTTTTCAACAGCCCATGCTCCATTAACAATCCGGGTTCGATTTATAAAATCAGTTATAAGCCACAAGCTATAAGCAACAAGTTTTATTACAACTATTATCTATCAAGTACTTGTAGCTTATAGCTTGTTGCTGCATTTCTGGAGCGGGTGATGGGAATCGAACCCACGCTCTCAGCTTGGGAAGCTGATGTTCTACCATTGAACTACACCCGCAAATACTGCCGTTCCAGTTATGTCGTGCCCGCCGAACCATGGTCACTAAGCTCGGCCATCACGGCCTCGCCAAGTGACCCGTCCACGCACTTCCCTGTCCGTGTCGCTCATCGGGAAATTTATCCACTGGACAAATTCCTCCCGCCGATTCGCCCATTGAACTACACCCGCAAAGCGATTCGCTCATTGAAACACACCCGCACATTATTTCGCATCATGCAGGCAAACCGGCTCCCGGATCATACCGTTGCGCAAACCAGGGCTGATTGTATTAGATTGCCGAATTCAGTCAATTTGACTATGGGCAATTCATACTGCATAAAATATATAATTTTCTGACTAATCAAGTTATTATAGCGATTGCCCGGTATATGTATGTCTTCATAGCAGGATGCTATGTCTACACCATAAATACTGAAAGCGATAGCTATAAACGAATTTATAAATCATTAAGAGAAGGATTGATGAAGGTATGCTCCCGGGGCTGCTGAGAAACCGCTAGATGGCTGATAAATCCATACCAATAATCGTCGTTGTCGATGATAGCAGGAGCATGAGGGCATTTTTCGAACGTGGCACGGCACAACTGAATGTCGAATTAATGGTGTTTGAGTCGGCCGTTAAATCCTGGACTTATCTGGAAGCCAATAAACCTGACTTGTTGTTTCTGAATATTAAAATGCCGGGCAAGGATGGCCTGATTTTTCTTAAGGAATTGAGGGAATTACCCCTGCATAAAGAAACAACTGTTATTATGATAAGCTCCAAAGATTATGCGCAGGATCGTACTGTTGCCAGTCAACTGGGAGCGGTGGAATTTGTGACCAAACCCATGCCTATCAAGGCAATTACCGATATTATCTTGAAATATATCAAGACCGACAGCGGTAATTAATTCACAATTAGTCTGATGAGCAAATCATATCTCCGTTTCTGGGGAGTGCGTGGTTCCTATACTGCCCCATTTCAGACCCACCTCAGTGTAGGGGGAAATACCTCCTGCGTGGAGATTCGTGTCGACGATCACATACTGTTGTGTGATGCCGGCACCGGCCTCATTCCCTTCGGCAACGAGATGATGCAGCAAAAGCAGGTCCGTAATCTACTCATCATGCTGACCCATTATCACTGGGATCATATTTGCGGCTTGCCGTTTTTCCTCCCAGCCTTCATTCCCGACTGGCATATCAGTATTTTCGGCCCCGGACAATCCAGCAAGGACATTGAAGAATATGTCTCGGCGCAGATGCGCGCCCCCTATTTTCCGGTGGGCACGGAAACCTGGCTGGCCAAGATCAAATACCTGTCCCCGCCACAGAATCATAACTTCAATCACGGGCCTATCGCTGTTTCATATCAAAACGTGCATCACCCCGGGACAACTTACGGTTATCGTATCAATGTCCATGACAAAACAATTCTCTACATCTCCGATAATGAGTGCCTGTATCTGGAAAAATCCATCAACCAGCAATACGCGGAAATGAGTATCGAAGAAAGGGAGTTGTACGACAATCTGAAGACGGAAGAGTATGAGTCGGAACTGAATCTGTTTAGAGGCGCCGACATACTCATTCATGATGCCCAATATACGCCGCAAGATTACCAGGCGAAAAGAGGCTGGGGGCATTCCTGTTATATCGATACGGTCAATCTGGCGATTGATGCGGAAGTCGGGGAGTTATATCTTTATCATCATGATCCTAATTACGATGACCAACAGCTCGAAATAATTCATCAACATTGCGAGCAGATTATTCGGGAACGACATTCCACCTTGATCTGCCATCTGGCACGGGAAGGGGCCATCATCGACCTGGGTTAGTCCGGATAAAAATGGAACCCCGGTTGGAGAATCTCGATATGCTGGTCATTATTAATGGCGTTGAAACCGAACTTGCGGATACTGTTACTGTAGCAAACCTGCTCAAACAACTTGAGTTAACCGGACGGATAGCGGTCGAGCTCAATAAGCAGATCGTACCCCGGAGCGAGTTCGAATCGCGCCTGATAAACAACGGTGACATGATCGAAATAGTTCACGCCATCGGTGGCGGTCAATCAACATTTAACTGGTAATGATAATGAATAATGCTGTGCATAAAATCAAACCTGGTAATGACGATTTAATTGTCGACGATGTTCACTATCGCTCACGCCTGCTGGTCGGCACGGGCAAATACCGTTCGTTCGAGGAGACGCAACTGGCAATCGAAGCCAGTGGCGCCGAGATAGTCACCCTGGCGGTGCGGCGGACCAATATCGGCCAGAATCAGAATGAGCCCAATCTGCTCGATTACATTTCACCGAAAAAATACACCATACTGCCGAATACCGCCGGTTGTTACGATGCCGAGGCGGCGGTGCGCACTTGCCGGCTGGCGCGGGAATTACTCGATAACCATACGCTGGTCAAGCTGGAGGTGTTGGGCGACCAGAAAACCCTGTTCCCTGATATCCCGGCCACTCTGGCGGCGGCTGAAATCCTGATCAAAGAAGGCTTCCGGGTCATGGTTTATACCAACGACGACCCGATCATGGCCAAACGTTTCGAACAGATGGGCTGCGTGGCGGTAATGCCGCTGGCGGCGCCGATAGGCTCAGGGCTCGGGATCCGCAATCCATACAATATCCGCACTATCGTTGAAAACGCCAGCGTACCCATACTGGTCGATGCGGGCGT
>Ga0156298_1009_pt1 | contig 11984 bp, 14 predicted proteins | sample RifCSPlowO2_12_FD_107946 | JGI IMG/M metagenome (GOLD analysis project Ga0156298, IMG submission 107946) | Gammaproteobacteria bacterium RIFCSPLOWO2_12_FULL_52_10
GATCTGTTGCCGGGTAATTCCGATCTGACCGGCGCCGAGGTGGGCTTGCTGGAGGAAATCGCCCGCGAAGTCCGTTTGCGCAAGGCCCTGGATCAGGTAAAAGAACAGTACGATTATATTTTTATCGATTGCCCGCCGGCACTGAATATGTTGACCATCAATGCCATGGTGGCGGCCGATGCCGTCATGATTCCCATGCAGTGCGAATATTATGCCCTGGAGGGCCTGACCGCACTGCTACAGACCATCGAAAAGATCCGGAAATTTCTGAATCCGAGGCTGAAAGTGGAGGGGCTGCTGCGGACCATGTACGACCCCAGAAACAATCTGGCCAACCAGGTATCGGCGCAGTTGCTGGAACACTTTGGCGACAAGGTTTACCGTACCATCATTCCCAGGAACATCAGGCTGGCGGAAGCGCCCAGCCATGGTCTGCCGGCCTTGAAATACGACCGCGCCTCGAGTGGCGCCATGGCCTATCTGGCCCTGGCCGGTGAAATGCTGAATCGCGCCGGGAAGGCGGCATGACGAATCGGACCATCTGGTTATTATACAACCGGCAGCCACGGCTGGTTAGAAGCGGGTTATTTACCGGGGTAGTGCACCATGGCCGCTAAGAGGCGGGGGTTGGGCAGAGGGCTGGATGCCTTGCTGGGACAGCATGCCGCCAGTGATCTGGCGGAAATCAATGATCGGGATGAACTTCGGCACCTGCCCGTGGATCTGCTGCAACGTTCTTCTTATCAACCGCGTTCGGATTTCAAACAGGAGTCACTACAGGAATTGGCGGATTCCATCAAGGCCCAGGGCGTGGTCCAGCCGATCGTGGTCAGACCCCTGAGCAAGGGGGAAAAATTCGAGATTATTGCCGGGGAACGCCGCTGGCGTGCAGCGCAACTGGCAGGCCTGCACGAGATCCCGGCCGTGGTGCGTAAACTCGATGATCAGTCCGCCATGTGTCTGGCCCTCATCGAAAATATCCAGCGGGAGGACCTGAATCCCCTGGAGCAGGCCCGGGCCTTGTCCCGGCTTATGCAGGAATTCGATATGACCCATGATGCGGTCGCGGATGCCGTTGGCCGTTCCCGTTCCACGGTCAGCAATCTGCTCCGTTTGCTGGACCTGAACGATAAGGTCAAACAACTGCTGGAAAAGGGTGAATTGGAGATGGGCCATGCCCGGGCTTTGCTGGCGCTGCCGGACTCCCGGCAGACCGAGGCGGCACTGAAAGTCGTCAAACAGGGGTTGTCAGTCCGGACTACCGAAGCCCTGGTGCGGCGCTTGCGAAAGACGCCGCAGAAAAAGCAGCAAACCCAGAAAAAACGGGACCCGGATATCCGCAGGCTGGAAACTGATTTATCGGCGCGGCTGGGCGCCGGAGTCACGATTAAACATAGCAAAACGGGTAAGGGCACGCTCCAGATCAGCTATAGCTCCCTGGATGAACTGGACGGCATTCTGTCGCATATCAAGTAACAGACAATTTAACCCCAGGAAACCGATAAATCACTGCGGTGATTGATAAGCCGGGTATGAGTATTTATAATTTCCCGATCCGGCTTGCGGGACGGACCTGACCATCGGGCAGCAGAAAATGTCTGAGGTAAAGCGGTTGCAGAGTCAATTAGACAAAAAGAATAAAGCAGTTGTATACCGGATCACGATTGCCCAGTTTGCCGTAACTCTGTTGATTAGCCTGGTGTTATATGTCCTGTTTGATTTCAGGATGGCATATTCCGGGTTACTGGCGGGAATGATCAGTACTCTCACGACCATCTACATCGGCGGCAGGTTTTTTTTCGGATCGGCCCGGTCGGCCAGGGACAGGCTGGCATCGATTTATATGGCGGAACTGATCAAAGTAATATTCGTGGTGGTTGCATTTTGTGCCAGCTTTTTACTGTTAAAGGTCCATTTTTTAGCCTTTATCGGGGTCTATCTGGTGACCGTCGCCGTGTACTGGCTGGCGCTGGTCTGGCCTGTGTTTGGGGTCCAGATTAAAACATTTAACTAATGGGCTAAGAATTTTTATGGCAGCTACTCCTGCCGAATACATACGTCATCACCTGCAGAATCTGACTTTCGGTCAGCATGCCGACGGCAGCTGGGGTCTGGCGCATTCCGCGCAGGAAGCCAAGGAGATGGGGTTCATGGCCATCCACGTCGATACCATGTGCTGGTCCATCGGTACCGGCATCCTGTTTCTCTGGGTCTTCCGCAAAATCGCCAAAAGTTTTTCTATCGATAAACCAGGCCATCTTCAGTCCGTCATCGAGATTATTTTCGAGTTTGTGAATAACTCGGTTAAAACTTCTTTCCATGGGCGCAACCCGTTAATTGCGCCACTGGCGCTGACGGTGTTCTGCTGGATATTCATGATGAACCTGATGGACCTGGTCCCGGTGGATTTTATACCGTCGCTATTTGGGTTGATGGGTGTGCATTACATGAAGATGGTGCCGAGCACCGACGTGAACGCGACCTTCGGCCTGTCGCTGTCCGTATTCGCCCTGTTTCTTTATTACAGCATCAAGGTCAAGGGACCGCTGGGGTTCTTTGCTGAAATTGCTTTTCATCCGTTTGGCAAGAAACTGTTTTTCGTCAATATCCCGCTGGAGAGTGTGTCATTGCTGGCCAGACCGCTTTCACATTCATTACGACTTTTTGGCAACATGTTCGCGGGAGAACTCATCTTTATCCTCATCGCAGCGTTGTATAGCGCGGGCCTGGCCTGGGGCGCCGTTGCGGGCGTTCTGCAGATTGGATGGGCAATCTTCCACATCCTGGTCATCACACTTCAGGCATATATTTTTATGATGCTGACCATCGTCTATCTCAGCATGGCGCATTCCAGTTCTCAACACTAACTCACAGAGGGTCTCTATTATGGAATCTATCGCAAGTTTCTCCGCATTGGCCGCCGGCATCATGATCGGCCTTGGCGCTCTCGGCGCAGGTGTCGGCATCGGTATACTGGGCAGCAAGTACCTCGAAGGTCTGGCGCGGCAGCCGGAACTGGACGGTGTGCTGGCGCCGCGCATGTTCCTGATGCTCGGTCTGACCGACGCGGTGCCGATTATCGCCATCGCCTTCGCGGCATTCCTGATGTTCGCCAATCCGTTCCTGGACCAGGCTGAACCGGCAGAGTCAGAGGTTAGCGCTGAAACCGCGGAGTAATTTCTCGTGAATATGAATTTTACGTTGGTGGGCCAGGCGATTGCCTTTTTCATATTCGCCTGGTTCTGCTATGAATATGTCTGGCCGTATATCGTCAAAGCGCTAGAAGAACGGGAAAAACGTATCGCCGACGGTCTGGCGGCCGCGGAAAAAGGCCATCATGAACTGGAACTGGCTGAAAAGCGCTCCACCGAGATCCTGCGTGACGGCAAGGCCCAGTCACAGGGCCATATCACCCAGGCCCAGAAACGGGCCGATGAACTGGTGGAAGAGGCCAAACAGAATGCCCAGGCCGAAGCCAACCGGATTATCGCCGCGGGTCAAGCCCAGATCGAACAGGAACGGCAGCAGGTGCGGGAAGAGTTGCGCCGGGAAGTGGCGCGGCTGGCCGTCGCCGGTGCTGAGCAGATCCTGATGCGGGAAGTGGATCAGGCGACCCATAAGGACGTATTGTCCAAAATCAGCGCCAGTTTGTAGTTCTCATGACTGATATTTCGGTGATTTCAACCAAAAAAACACAGAGGCACAGAGGACACAGAGATTTAACAATTTGTTTATTAATTATCTATGCATAATCGAATTTTAAATTTAAGGTCTATTGTTGTTATCCATTTTAAATCTCTCTGTGTCCTCTGTGCCTCTGTGTTTAAATGACATGATTGAAAGACATTGAGTATTGTTAGAACGTTAAACCATATCGAGTCGATTTAATAATGCAGGCCAACATCACAGCCGCAAGACCCTATGCCCGGGCGGTATTCGAACTGGCCCGCGACGCCGGCGATTTTGTTCCGTGGTCCGCCATGCTGGATCTGCTCGATAAAGTGGTAGCGGATCCACAGATGCAGCCGCTGCTCGGCAATCCAACCATTAAAAGGAGTGTGCTGGCGGGACTGCTGCAGGATATCTGCGGCGATCGGCTGACAGTTCAGGGCCGCAATTTCGTTAAAGTGCTGGCTGATGCCGGCCGCCTGGTACTGGCACCGCAGATTGCGCTGTTATATGAACAACAACGTACTGCGGCGGAAGGCATCACGATCGTGGAAGTGATTTCCGCCTATCCTCTGGATGATAAGGAAAAGCAGAAAATCTCCGCCGCCATGACACAACGGCTGGGTAGGCAGATAACCATCACCACGCGAATCGACAAGCAGCTGATCGGTGGTGTCGTGATACGGGCCGGCGACGCGGTGATTGATGCGTCTGTGCTGGGCAGGCTCAGGCAATTAGGCAACATCCTGGCGGAATAACAATATTTTTATCGAGGAATAATCATGACTATCAGTGCTACAGAAATCAGTGATCTGATAAAAGAAAAAATTGAGGGTCTGGACCTGCAAACCAAATCCCGCACCGAGGGGACCATTGTCAGCCTGACCGACGGCATCGCGCGGATCCACGGACTCAGCGACGTGATGCAGGGCGAAATGATCGAGTTTCCCGGCAACACCTACGGCCTGGCCCTGAATCTGGAGCAGGATTCGGTCGGCGCCGTGATTATGGGTAGTTATGTACACCTGTCGGAAGGCGATACGGTGAAATGCACCAAACGCATCCTCGAAGTTCCCATCGGTCCGGAATTACTCGGCCGCGTGGTCGATTCACTGGGCAACCCCATCGACGGCAAAGGCGACGTCGGTTGCAAACTTTCCTCGCCGATCGAGAAAATCGCCCCCGGTGTTATCGCCAGACAGTCGGTGGGCCAGCCGGTGCAGACGGGCCTGAAATCCCTGGACTCCATGGTCCCGATCGGCCGTGGTCAGCGTGAGCTGATCATCGGTGACCGCCAGACCGGCAAGACCGCCGTCGCCATCGACACTATCATCAACCAGAAGGGCACGGGCATCAAATGTATCTACGTCGCCATCGGCCAGAAGGCCTCCTCGATCAACACGGTGATCCGCAAACTTGAGGAGCATGGCGCGATGGCGCATACCATCGTCGTCGCCGCCACGGCCTCCGAATCGGCGGCTTTACAGTACATAGCGCCCTATTCGGGTTGCACCATGGGTGAATACTTCCGCGACCGTGGCGAGGACGCCCTTATCATCTATGACGATCTGACCAAGCAGGCCTGGGCTTATCGCCAGATTTCCCTGCTGTTACGCCGCCCACCGGGACGTGAGGCCTATCCCGGTGACGTGTTCTACCTGCATTCGCGGCTGCTGGAGCGTGCCGCGCGTATCAATGCCGCCTATGTCGAAAAGATCACGGGTGGTAAAGTCAAGGGCCGCACTGGTTCCCTGACCGCGTTACCGATTATTGAAACCCAGGCCGGCGATGTTTCCGCGTTCGTGCCGACCAATGTTATCTCCATCACCGACGGCCAGATCTTTCTGGAAACCGATTTGTTTAATTCGGGCTTCCGGCCGGCCATCAATGCCGGTCTGTCGGTGTCGCGCGTCGGTGGCGCGGCGCAGACCAAGATCATCCGCAAGCTGGGTGGCGGCATCCGTCTGGCACTGGCCCAGTACCGCGAACTCGCGGCCTTCGCCCAGTTCGCCTCGGATCTGGATCAGGCGACCAGGTCGCAGTTGCAACGCGGCCAGCGCGTCATGGAATTGATGAAGCAGAAGCAGTATTCGCCTTTGTCCATCGCCGAAATGGCGGTCAGCCTGTATGCGGCCGACAAGGGCTTCCTCGACGATGTTGAACTGGAAAAGGTCGGCGCCTTCGAGACCGCCCTGCACAGTTTTATGAACAGCGCCAAAGCCGTGCTCATGAAAAGTATCAATGACAAGCCGGAATATACCGACGAAAACGATGCCGCCATCAAGGCCGCGATCGAGGAATTCAAGAAGAATCACAGTTGGTAGTGGAAAGTGAAAAGTTAAAAGTGGAAAGTAGATAATGGCAGCGGCAAAAGAAATCCGGACCAAGATCGCGAGTGTGAAAAACACTCAGAAGATCACGCGCGCCATGGAAATGGTGGCAGGCAGCAAAATGCGCAAGGCGCAGAGCCGTATGGCGGCGGCCAGGCCGTATGCGCGCAAGATCCGCAACGTGATCGCCCATCTCGCCCGTGCGCACAGCGAATACACCCATCCATTCATGATCGCGCGCCCGGACAAGAAGCGCATCGGTCTGATCATCGTCTCGACCGATCGCGGCCTGTGCGGTGGACTGAATTCCAATCTGTTCCGGGAACTGCTGCGCCGGCTCTCGACGTGGAAGAAACAGGGCCTGGATATGGAACTATGCATTATCGGCAGCAAGGCCGTCGGTTTCTTCGGCCGCCTCGGCCTGAAAATCGTCGGCCAGGCAACGCATATCGGCGACGCACCGGGCGTTGCCAACCTCATCGGCACGGTCAAGATCATGCTCGATAAATACATGGCGGGTGAGATCGACGAACTCTATCTGGCCAGCAATGAGTTCGTGAATTCCATGACCCAGAAGCCAAATATCGAAGAGTTGCTGCCCCTGCAACCGAGCCAGGAGGCGGAGTTGACACACCATTGGGATTACATCTACGAACCCGAAGCGAAAGCGGCCATCGATCAGTTGTTGACCCGCTACATCGAATCCCTGGTCTACCAGGGCGTAGTGGAAAATATCGCCTGTGAGCAGGCGGCCCGGATGGTGGCAATGAAGAGCGCCTCGGACAACGCGGCGACCTTAATCGATGAGTTGCAGCTGGTTTATAACAAGGCCCGCCAGGCTTCCATCACTCAGGAGCTGTCGGAGATCGTCAGCGGAGCGGCGGCTGTTTAATAACAGTTAAAAGTGGAAAGTTAAAAGTAAAAAGAATTTTTTGAATGAGATATTAAACGAGGAACCGAGCAAATGAGTTCTGGAAAAATAGTGCAAATTATCGGCGCGGTGGTAGACGTGTCTTTTCCGAAGGAATCCCTGCCCAAGATTTATGACGCCCTGGTGGTGCAGGGGGAAGGCATCAAAACCACGCTGGAAGTACAACAGCAACTGGGCGATGGCGTAGTCAGGACCATTGCGCTGGGATCGACCGATGGTTTGACCCGCGGCCTGCAGGTGAAAGGTACCGGCGCGCCTATCTCCGTACCGGTCGGCGAGGCGACCCTGGGCCGGATCATGAACGTACTCGGCGAATCCATCGACGAACTGGGCCCGATAGAGGTGAAGGAAAAATGGAGTATCCATCGCGAGGCGCCTAAATTCATCGAGTTAAACCCGACGACGGAACTGCTGGAAACGGGCATCAAGGTGATCGACCTGGTCTGTCCCTTCGCCAAGGGCGGCAAGATCGGCCTGTTCGGCGGCGCCGGCGTGGGCAAGACCGTCAATATGATGGAATTGATTAACAATATCGCCATTGAACATTCGGGCTTGTCGGTATTTGCCGGTGTCGGCGAGCGCACCCGCGAAGGCAACGACTTCTATCACGAAATGCAGGAATCCGGCGTCGTCAATCTGAAAGACTTTGCCAAATCGAAAGTGTCCATGGTCTACGGTCAGATGAATGAACCGCCGGGCAACCGTCTGCGCGTGGCGCTGACCGGTCTGACCCTGGCCGAGAAATTCCGCGACGAGGGCCGTGACGTGCTGTTCTTTGTCGATAATATCTACCGCTTTACCCTGGCTGGGGTGGAATGTTCGGCTCTGCTTGGCCGCATGCCATCGGCGGTCGGCTATCAGCCGACCCTGGCGGAGGAGATGGGCAAGCTGCAGGAACGGATCACCTCCACCAAGACCGGCTCCATCACCTCGATACAGGCCATCTACGTGCCGGCTGACGATCTGACCGATCCGTCACCCGCCACCACCTTTGCCCACCTGGACGCGACCGTGGTGCTGGATCGGCAAATAGCCTCCCTGGGTATCTATCCCGCGGTTAATCCGCTGGATTCGACCAGCCGGCAACTGGATCCCCTGATAGTCGGCCAGGAACATTACGATACGGCCCGCGCCGCGCAGAACACCCTGCAGCGTTATAAGGAGCTGCGCGACATCATCGCCATCCTGGGCATGGAAGAATTGTCCGAGGAAGACAAACTCGTGGTGGCCCGGGCGCGCAAGATTCAACGCTTCCTGTCACAGCCGTTCCGTGTTGCTGAGGCGTTTACCGGCACCTCCGGCAAATATGTGTCGTTGAAGGAGACCATCAAGGGCTTCCGTGGTATCGTCGATGGCGAATATGATCACCTGCCCGAGCAGGCCTTTTACATGGTCGGCGCCATCGAGGAGGCCGTGGAAAAGGCCAAGACACTGTAAGCCAAAAAGTGAGAGCGCGAAAATCATGACCATGACCATACACGTCGATATCGTCAGCGCCGAACAGGAGATCTTCTCCGGTTTGGCGGAGATGGTGTTTGCACCCGCGATCATGGGCGAGGTCGGTATCGCCCCGCATCACACACCCTTGTTGACTCAGTTAAACCCGGGCGAAGTCAGACTGAAACTGCCCGGCGGCAAGGAAGAGGCCTTCTATGTGTCGGGCGGCATCCTGGAAGTGCAGCCGCATATCGTCACGGTATTGTCAGATACTGCCATGCGCGCCGAGGATCTGGACGAAGCGGCCGTGCTTAAAGCCAAAGAGGAAGCCGAGCGGCAACTACATGACCGCAGCGCCGATTTCGAATACGCCAAAGTGCTGTCCCAGCATGCCGAACTGGCGGCGCAGTTACAGGCGATTCAAAGACTCCGCAAACGAACGGGAAGATCGTAATCCAGTAAAAAGTGAAAAGTAAAAAGTGGAAAGTAGAATGTAACACTCAAGGAGTGTACAGTAGCTACAAAGGCCTTTAACTTTTAACTTTGCACTTTAAACTTTTTACTTAATGTCTCTAAGCATCATCATCCTGGCCGCCGGGCAGGGCAAGCGGATGCGGTCCCGCATTCCAAAAGTCCTGCACAAGCTGGCTGGCCGGACACTGCTGGAGCATGTCTATGTTTCGGCCCTGCAGCTGAATTTCCGCGAAGCGCATATTGTTTACGGTTACGGCGGCCGGCAGGTGCCGGAGGCACTGGCGCATTTACAGGCCGTCAACTGGGTCGAGCAGCAGAAACAACTCGGCACTGGCCATGCCGTACGCCAGGCGATAACGCACATACCTGGCGTCGACGATGTTCTGATCCTGTATGGCGACGTGCCATTGATCACTTACCAGACCCTGCAACGGCTGGTGGATGCCGCGGACGAAACCGGTTTCAGCCTGCTGACTTCCTACATCGATGACCCCAAGGGTTATGGCCGCATCATTCGCGACGGCAAGGGGGATATCCTGCGTATTGTCGAGGAAAAGGATACCGGCGACGAGGAACGATCGGTGTGCGAGATCAATACCGGCATGATGACGGTGAAGGCCAAGTACCTGAGCCGCTGGCTGGAGGAACTCGACAACAACAACCGGCAGGGGGAATTCTACCTGACCGATATCGTCCAGAAGGCGGTAAGTGAAGGTATCACCATCAGTACCACGCAGCCGGATGCTGTGTCCGAGATCCGCGGCATTAACGACCGCGTGCAACTCGCCGAAATGGAGCGTTACTACCAGTTGATCCAGGCCCATCATCTGATGCGGCAGGGCGTGACACTGATGGATCCGGGTCGTTTCGACCTGCGCGGCGAGCTGGAAGCGGGGCGGGACATCAACATCGACGTCAACGTCGTCCTGGAAGGCAGTAACAGCATCGGCGATAACGTAGCCATCGGCGCGAATTGCCAGATCAAGGACGTTGATATCGCCGATGGCGTCGTCATTCTGCCCAACTGCGTCATCGAAAATGCGGTTATCGGCGAGCGCTGCCGCATCGGCCCGTTCGCGCGCATCCGCCCTGGCACCCGACTGGCTAAGGACGTGCATGTCGGTAATTTCGTCGAAGTTAAAAATACCGAAGTGGCAAGCGGCAGTAAGATGAACCACCTGAGTTATATCGGCGATGCTGAAATCGGTAAGGACACGAATATCGGCGCCGGCACCATCACCTGCAATTATGACGGCGCGAATAAACACAAGACCATCATCGGCAACGATGTGCATATCGGTTCCGACACGCAATTGATAGCGCCGGTCAAAATCGGCAATGGTGTCACTATCGGCGCCGGCACCACCGTTACCCGGGACATCGAGCCGAACCGGCTTGTGCACAACAAGGTCGAACACCGGGAAGTGAAGGGCTGGAAACGGCCGAAAAAGAAGCAGGACTAGGGCCGGATTCGCGCCTAGGCCCGGGCCGGGTTAACCGGATTATGAGATTGTATCTAAAAGGGAAATCCGGATTGAGAAATAGTTCCGTTAAAAATAATTGAAATTCCATCTATAATTCAGTCTAACGGGATACAATATCATCTCTCGCTATTTGATGTCTGACATGACGGAGTAAGCAATTATGAATGGTTTATTGAGGCGTTTCGTGGTTCTGGTGTTGATGACTTTCGTTGCGACCGGCCTCAGCGCCGAATGCACTTCCGATAACAGTAACAAGGAGATTGCCGGGACCCTGCTCGGCGCCGCAGTCGGCGGCCTGATCGGTTCGCAGATAGGTGGCGGCGCGGGCAATAAAGTTGCCATCGGCGCCGGCGTACTGGCGGGGGGTTATATGGGCAATCGCATCGGCAAGTCCCTGGATTGCAAGGACATCGCCTACCACGAAGAGACCACGCGCGATACACTCGAGCATCAGCGTACCGGGCAGGCATCCACCTGGCGCAATCCGGATACCGGCCATTCCGGTACTATCATACCCACGCGGACCTACATGGCGGACAACGAAACCCCATGCCGGGAATTAACCCAGATTATCAGGTCGGAAGAAGGCAGTGAGGAAGTTACCGGTACGGCCTGCCGCCAGGAGGATGGTACCTGGAAGGTAGTGGACGGCTAATACCACGGCAATTCTGCATAACAAACCCGGCAGCACGCTGCCGGGTTTTATATTTTTAGAACACCGGTTTTGCGGGACAACTATACGGACGTAGTCGGTTGATTACGTCTGGAACAAGTAATCTAGTAAAAACCGGCGATATTTTTTATGCCCATCGATTATTCCATCATCATCCCGGCCTATAACGAACAGGAATTGCTGCCCGCTACTTTGCAATCGGTACAGCAGGCCATGGCCGTGCAGGAACTGGCAGGCGAGGTGATCGTCGTTGATAACAACTCGACCGATGCCACGGCCACCATTGCCGCGCAGGCCGGGGCCAGGGTCGTGACGGAAGCCATCAACCAGATCTCGCGCGTCCGCAATGCCGGGGCCAGGGCGGCCAACGGCAGGTATCTGATCTTTCTCGATGCGGATACTGTCATATCACCGGAACTACTGATAAAGGCATTGGGCTTGCTGGCCTCCGGTGAATGTTGTGGCGGCGGGGTCCGGGTGGTTGGCGATCAGGCCTTGCCATTTCTGCCGGAACAACTCATGTCGTTCTGGAACAGCCTGTCACTGCGATTCGGATGGGCGGCCGGTTGTTTTGTTTTTTGTTTGCGCGAAGGCTTCGAAGCCGTGCATGGTTTCAGTGAGAAGGTCTATGCCAGCGAAGAGATCTGGTTTTCCAGGCGGTTGGCGGCCTGGGGCAGGCCGAGGAAACTCGCTTTCACGATCATTACAGAGCCGGCCATCGTGACCTCGTTGCGGAAGCTGGAATGGTATCCATTAACTCACATGCTGGGACATATTGTCATGTTCACCTTGTTTCCGCCCGCGGTGTTTTTCAAGCGTCTTTGCCGGCCCTGGTATGACCGGCCGGGCAAGCATAAACTGTAATTATTAATTAGCCCTATTCCGCGGGAGAAAAGGTGAGGTCGAGTAGTTGTTGAAACAAATCCGTTATTTCATCGAATGGCTCCTGGTCAGTGCCGCCCTGTGGTTGTCTCTAAGACTGGGCT
>Ga0156298_1045_pt1 | contig 11876 bp, 9 predicted proteins | sample RifCSPlowO2_12_FD_107946 | JGI IMG/M metagenome (GOLD analysis project Ga0156298, IMG submission 107946) | Gammaproteobacteria bacterium RIFCSPLOWO2_12_FULL_52_10
AATAGGCCAGGTCGCCGGCATTCGACACCGGTACGCCCTGCAGGCCGCTGGCGACCGCCTGATCCTCGGCCTCCGAGAATGACTCCGGTTCGATGACCGTCAACAGCAGCGTGCCGTTGGCTTCGGCGGCGTATTCGTTGAGCAGGTCGCGGACCCGGTTACCGTAGTTGATGATGGAGGGATATTCCGTCAGGGTTTTCCGGGACAGGTAAAAATTCAGATCGATGGGTTCTTTGAGCGACTGGAGGATATTGATCGTGCCGTCGGAGAGGGTGAACAAGCGGTTCTCAGTCAGGTCCAGGCGGATGCTGGTAAAGGTGGTATTGCCGACAATCACGATGGCCACGGCCAGTATCGCCGCCAGCAATAATCCCGTTTCCGAAATGAGCTTTCTGCTTTTCATGGTTAACCGGCCTTTTTCGCTTCGATGGTGACGACGGTGGCATAGAGCCAGAAGACGATCAGGACGCCGAAATAAATCAGATCACGGAGATCGATAACACCCTTGCGGATGGCTTCAAAATGGGTCAGGAAACTGAACGAGGCAATGGCGTCGATCAGTATTTGCGGCGCCCACGCCTGGAAGAAATTCAACACCAGCGGGAAGCCGCTCAGGATGAAGAGAAAGCAGATCACCACGCTGATGACGAAGGCGATGACCTGGCTCCTGGTGATCGCCGAGATGCAGGAACCGATGGCCAGGAAACCGCCGGCCATGAGCAGGCTGGCGATATAGCTGGCCAGGATCACGGTGTGATCGGGTTCACCCAGATACGCCACCGTCAACCACATGGGGAAGGTCAGGGCGAGCGCAATACCGCTGAAGCACCAGGCGGCGAGGAACTTGCCGATCACCGCGTCGCCAATGGAAATCGGCAAGGTCATCAGTAATTCGATGGTGCCGCTCTTGCGTTCCTCCGACCACAGGCGCATGGCGATGGCCGGGATCAGGAACAGATACAACCAGGGGTGGAAACGGAAGAATGGTTCCAGGTCGGCCTGGTTGCGTTCATAAAACGAACCGATATAGAACGTGAATATGCCGGTCAGGAACAGGAAAATGACAATGAAGACATAGGCCACCGGGGTGGAGAAGTAGCCGTATAATTCGCGTTTAAAAATGGCCTTGATGTTGTTCATGCGGTTACGGCCTCCGCCTGAGCTGTGCCTGTTGTTATCTGGCGGAAGGCATCGTCGATATCGCCGGCTTTGGAACGGGCGCGCAGTTCCGCGGGTGAGCCATCAAACAGGATTTTGCCTTCGGCGATGATAATGGCACGGTCACAGACGGCGTCGACTTCCTCCAGTATATGGGTCGAGATGATGATGGCTTTTTGCCGGGCCATTTCCTTGATCAGGGTGCGCACTTCGTGTTTCTGGTTCGGATCCAGGCCGTCGGTCGGTTCATCCATGATCAGGACATCCGGGTCGTGCAGAATGGCTTGGGCGATCCCGACCCGGCGTTTGTAGCCCTTGGACAGAGTCTCGATTGTCTGATTCAGGACCGATTCCAGATGGACTTCCTTAACGGCCGCAGCGACCCGGGATTGCCGTTCCACGCCGTTATAGCCACGGATCTCGGCGATGAATTGCAGGAAATTGCTCACGGTCATCTCGCCGTAGGAAGGCGCGCCTTCCGGCAGATAACCGATACTGGCTTTCACGGTAATCGGGTCATCGATAACATCGTGGCCGTTAACGGTGATCCTGCCGGCGTCGGGTTCCAGAAAGCCGGTAATCATTTTCATGGTCGTCGATTTCCCGGCGCCGTTGGGACCGAGAAAGCCGAGCACTTCACCGTGTTTGACGCTGAAGCTGATGCCCCGGACCGCGTGGATCGGCCCGAAGTGCTTGTGCAGGGTGCTGACTTCGATAGCAGGTTTATTATTTACGTCTGACATTATTATAAGTTATCAATCCGTCATACAGTCTACAGTAACGGGGCTGCGCTATTTTGCATAATATTAATGCGTCGTCAATATACTGGATAACCGACAGACTTTCTGCCTGAAAGTTCCAGTCTATCGCGTGGGCACAAACGACGTGCCCACCCTACACCCGGCTTGCGTCTATCGCGTGGGCACAAACGACGTGCCCACCCTACGCGATCTGATTAACGCGGCGCCTTCAACCGGTAGAGGGCCGATATATCCTCTTCGCCATGGCCATCAGCCATCAAGCGCTGGTAGTGGTCAATGGTCATCTCGCCCAGAGGGATTTCGATCCCGCTGAGCCGTGCCAGCATGTCTCGGACGATGGACAGGTCTTTATGATGCAGGTTCACCTTGAATCCCGGAGTATAAGTCCCCGCCAGCATGGTCTTACCCCGGTGCGCCAGGAACCAGTTACCGGCCGCGCCGCCCGATATCACATCGATTACCTTGTTCATATCCAGCCCCAGGGCCGCGCCAAAAGCCAGGGATTCGGTGACGGCCTGATTGATCCCGGCACACAATAACTGATTGACCGCCTTGCAGGCCTGACCGCTGCCCGTCGGCCCGATATGGACGATGTTCCGCGCAATGGTGCTGAGAACGGGCCTGGCCCTGTCCAGTACGGCTGCATCACCGCCTGCCATCATGGCCAGTGTACCGTTACGCGCGCCTTCCACGCCGCCTGATACCGGTGCGTCGAGAAAAGCGGCGTTATGGCTGGCCAGAATCTCCCCGGCTCGCCGGGCCGTTTCGCTGCTGACGGTGGAGGTATCGACGACTACCGTGCCCGGCCGGATGCCGGCGCTTACGGCCTCGATCATCTCGATGACATCGGCATCGCGGGACACGCAGGTAATGATCAGATCGCAGGCTTCCGCCAGCGCCTGCGGGGAAGCGGCTGCTGCAACGCCTGATTCTTGCGTGAATTTTTTCATTTTCGCCGCGGTCCGGTTCCAGACCGCATGCAGATGGCCGGCCTTGTGTAGATTCATGGCCATGCCATGACCCATGGCGCCCAGACCAATGACACCTGTTTTCATATTGAATACCTCATTATCGGTGATACTACCGCTACAGGATTATTATTGTGCCGGTGCTTAGTCTCGGCGATCCGAACTGCAATCAGTTCTGTTGGTCAACCTTGCGGCTGACGATATAGTCCAGCAGCCGGGGTGAAATCAGTTTCAACCACGGCAGCAGTTTTAGTTTTGGCGGGATGATGAGTTCGCGTTGCCGTTTGCGCATCGCTTTCAGGATCGCCCGGGAACATTCTTCCAGAGTGATCGATTCACTATTATGACTCGCGCTGGTTTCGCCCAGTGCCCGGCCATCCGCGCCAATGGCGCTTTTGCGCAGATTGGTGCCGCGCAGCCAGTGCGGGAGGACCAGCAGGATGTGGATGCCGCTACCGATGAGTTCGGTCCGCAGGGAATCGAAGAAACCCTGTACGGCGTGCTTGGAGGCGACATAGCCGGTATGCAGAGGCACACCGATCTTGCCCTGGATCGAAGAAATCGCGACGATTATGCCCTTGCTCTGCCTGAGATGCGGCATGGTGTAATAGGTGAAGTTCACGACGCCGTGATAATTGGTATCCATCAGTTTTTTGAACACGGAGAGATCCGCCACATCCTCGAACCGGGTCCACATACTGATCCCGGCGCACAGGATCAGGTAATCCAACGCGCCAAAGCGGCCCACGGCATCCGCTACCAGTTTTTGGCAATCCGCCGGGTTGTTGACATCCCCCGTGGCCGTGATCGTAGTAGCGCCTTGGCGTGCACACAGATCGGCGGTCTGCTGCAATCCCTCCGCATCCAGAGCGAACAGCGCCAGATTAGCGCCGGCCTGGGCGAATTTCTGCGCCAGCGACGCACCCAGTCCGGAGGATGCGCCAGTAATTAGTACCGTCTTGCCTTTAAACATAGGGTTATTCGTTTAACTCAGTCCTCAATGATCAGTTGCAGGTCAAATCAATGGCAAATCAATGGGGTCAGACTCGATTGATTTTACGGCGCAACTTGAATGACGTCTAATTCTGATCATATTCAGATTTTAATTAACAAACTGATTAAATCAATCGAGTCTGACCCTGAGGTATCCCCACGAATTTAAATAAAAAGTGGATCAAAAACAAGCGGTTAAGAAAAGAATGCACTGAATAAGTGAACCTGCATGGCGTTTCCCGATCAGATCGAAAGACAAATTAACGAAACGATCGGGGGAAACTCACCATGCAGGCACAACCAGTGTTACATAAATTACTGATGAATACCTGTTCTCCCATGCATAAGGTCAGACGCCAAGCCCTGGAGGCAAATGTCCTGGCGGCGTTAACCGGACAACGTCTGACCGTCACGGCACTGGGCCGGGCTATTCAAAGCGAGGCCAAGCAAAAACACTGCATCAAACGCGCGGACCGTCTGCTGTCCAACGGCCACCTGCAGTCGGAATGCCTGCCTATCTATCGTGCTATCGCGTTGCGGTTAATTGGGAGCCGGCAACGCCCCATCATCCTGATTGACTGGTCGGATATGGATGATAGCAAGCGCCATTTCCTGTTGCGGGCTTCGGTCCCGGTGGTAGGCAGCTCGCAGACGTTATACGAAGAGGTTCACGATAACGGGACTAAAGAGAAACCGGAAACGCATCGACGGTTTTTAATGCGGCTGCAAGCGATGCTGCCCGAAACTTGCCGCCCGATTCTGGTCACCGATGCGGGCTTTCGGACGCCCTGGTTCAAATTAGTCGAAGCGTATGGATGGGACTGGATAGGCCGCATCCGCCATCGCCACCATGCCGCTTTACCGGGAACGGACGCCTGGTTTGCGGCCAAGGACCTCTATGCCCAGGCGACCAGCACCGAGAAGTACCTGGGCGAATATCAATTAACCAAGCGACAGCCCGTGGCTTGTCAGTTGGTGCTGTACCTGGGGAAACCCAAAGGCCGAGTCCGGAAAAATCGCTCCGGCGAGCGGTCCCGCTCGGCCCAGAGTCTGCAGCAGGCGGCCAAGGAGAAAGAACCCTGGTTATTGGCCACCTCGTTAGCGCCCCGCGTCGGGCTGGCGAAGAAAGTAGTGTGGCTCTATCGCTTACGCATGCAGATAGAAGAATCGTTTCGGGCGCTGAAGAGCGACCGCTTCGGTCTGGGCATGAACGCGCATCTTTCGTATCAAACAAAACGTTTACAGGTGTTGGTGCTGATCGCCACACTGGCGTTGATGGTCGTCTGGCTACTGGGCAAGATGACTGAAAACCAGGGGCGGCATCGGGATTATCAGGCCAACTCCATTAAGAACCGTCGCATCCTCTCGACCATCTTTCTGGGTTTAACGGTAATGCACGACTGGCGAATAGCGTTTACGGTTAATGAGATCAATATCGCCTGGTTGGATCTTGATGAAGGGATCCAGCAACAATGTATTATTCGATAATTTCGTGGGGATCACTCAGAGTCTGACCCTATTGATTTCCTGTTACGACTCCTCACCCCTCACTCCTCACTCTCCGAAGACGCCGTTGCGGATGCCGAAAATATTTTTCGGATCCATCGCCTTCTTGCATTCCTTCAGGACCCTGATGCTGTTTGCCGATTGTATCCGCGGCATAAAATCCTGGCGGACCTTGCCGATGCCGTGATGATGGGACAGGGAGCCGCCGTTCGTCAATATGACCTCCCGCAGGGCGTGTTCGATCTTGCTGAAGATCGCATCGGGCTGATCGAGACCTTTGCAGTAGATGCCCATGGTGAAATAGATACAGACGCCGGTATGATAGGTCTGAGTGACCCGGTAAGACAGATACGGTCTGCCCGGCACCTTGAATTTCTGGCATTGGTTGTTTAATTCATTGACCACGCCTTGCGTGACCTCATGGATACGGTTCCAGGGGACTGAGGTTTCGAAGGTCTCGCCCAGCACATGGTATTTGTTGAAGAAGTCCCTGATGTAGGCGATGGCGAAGGTCAGCATGTAACCGCGCTTGCCGTTCGTTGCCCCGCCGCTGACGGCTTGATACTTTTTGGCCAGACCGAAGATAACCTTTTGCTGGTGGTTGACTTCCTGCTTTGAGCCTTCCATGACAATGGTACAGGCGACCATTTCCTTGAGTTTGAAACCGAGGATATGAAATAGAAAGAAACGCTGCAGCTTGTCCTTTTTCGCCTTCCAGTAGGGCGGCGCCGGTTTCAGGGCCTGGCCAAAACGGAATTCATTATTATTGACCAGCCGGATACTGGCGGGTAACACGCCGGTCTGGCGTAATTCCTTCAGAAAATTTACGCCAACTTCAAATCTGGGAAATATCAGTGATCCGTATTGACGTACCTCCGGTATCGGATGAATCTTCAACACTGCCCTGGTGATGATGCCGAAATTGCCTTCGCTGCCGAACAAAAAAGATCTTGGCTGTATGCCCGTTGAATTCCGCGGCGTGACGCTGGTGGTTTCGATATTGCCGGTAGGGGTGACCAGGGTTGCTTCCAGCACGATGTCCTCGATGTTGCCATAACGGTTTTTCTTCATGCCACTGGCGTTGGTGGAGATCCAGCCGCCCAGCGTGGACAGTTCGATACTGTCCGGTTCGTGGCCGGTGGTATAACCTTTTTTATCCAGTTCGATTTCCAGTTGCTTGCCGGAAATGCCCGCTTCGATACATGCCAGTTTATTGTCCGCGTCGATCCACAGGATCCGATTCATGCGGCGCATGTCGATCGAGACGATGGTCCGGGTTTCGTGCGCCGGACAGGTCAACGCCCCGCTGACGTTGGTACCGCCGCCGTAGGGTACCAGCACGACATTGTGTTGATTGGCCACGTCGATGATTTTTTTAACGTCGGCATCCTGTTCGGGATAGACGACCAGATCGACGAGGCGCATCAATGATGGACTGTATAAAATACGATAAACCTCATCGACACTCAGTTGACCGTGGCTGTGGATCAACCGGTCCCTGGTATCGGTCGAATATTGCTCTGACCGCAGCCCGGCTTGCAGGGCTGTGAAAAAACCGGCATTCAACACCGGCGCCGGCACTTCCCGCCGCTCAGTTTCGGTATTCCGGTCTTCCGGTCGCAATTTAATGCCGAGCCCCTCTTCTACGAAAGGGATCAGGCCCGGCATGGTGTAACCGGAGACGGGATAGCGGTCGCCGGTGACTGTGACGGTGGCCGGTCCCGCGAAGTCAAAACTGGTATCGGTGTAACCCCATTTATGCGCGTAGCGTTCGCCGTCGGCAGCGGAATAGTTGGATTCCGGGATCGCTTCCGTCAGCAGACCGCGAAGCAGCAGCACGGCCGCGATAACCAGGGCAATGACGATGATGATGGCAATCGCTGACATGGATTAATTATTCCATTCCGGTGTGGTGTTGTTTGGCATCAACCGCTGGATGCTTTGTTCCAGGTCGTCAGTAATCCGATCATAGCTATGCTTGTGCGAAACGCCATCAGCCTGGTCGGTATACGTGCGAGGATCGATGGCCTTGCCGATATGGACATGGATTTTATGCGGTTTTATGAATTTACTGCCCTTTCGCATCGCCGCGAAGGTGCCATCGATATAGGCCGGCACGATGGGTATACCGAGTTCGGTCGCGATCATGGCCGGCCCCTTCTTGAATCTGGCCATATTGCCGGACAGGGAACGCGTGCCTTCGGGATAGATAATAATGTTGCGATTGCCGTTGCGGACGAATTCCCGGCAGGCCGCCAGGCTTTGCACCAGCGTGACGTGATTGGTTTTTCTATCGATCGGGATCAGGTTCATAAGCAGATTCAATGAAACTCTTCTGATAGGGTTACTGAAAAAATATTCCTTCGCCGCCATCAAGCCGAATTGCCGGAACGGCAAACCGGAAGCGCCCATGAGCACGCCGCTATCCATATGGCTGCTATGGTTGCTGCAGAATATGAATGAGGTTGCCGGAATATTTTCCCTGCCGTTCACCTGCAGCGGACAATAACTCATAAACACCGCTTTACAGAAAAGCTCGAACAACTTTTTGATGAAACGCCCCGGCAGCGAAGGCGGATCCAGCAGGTAGGAATATTCAGGTCCAAGCTTGGCGTTCTGTAACGCCTCTTGGATGGTCTTCAAACATTACCTCCCATAATCGGCGTGGGATTGGGCGAATTCATCCGTACCGATGGCGCCGGCCAGCGACAGTTCCAGGGCCAGCGCCGAGGCGCAGATAATCTCGGCCAGCTTCTTCGAGGAATCCTTGCCGGTGCAGCCCAGCATTTCCAGGTTCGCCCGTTGCTTTTTCAGGCGTGTGCCGCCGCCCACCGTCCCCACCGTAATGGAAGGCATGGATAACAGCACGAGCAGATCGTCATTGTTTCTTTTTTCATAGGAGACGATACCGACGGAATTTTCGGCCACGCAGGCGGCATCCTGACCGGTGGCCAGATACAGCGCCGCCAGCGCGTTGGCGACGTGCATGTTATTGCCGAGCACGCCGGCCATCTGGAATCCGGGACTGACCTGCGACCAGCCTTCCACCATTTCCGCGGCGGTGCAGCGCAAGATCCGCCGCAGCAGCTTGCCTTTTACCAGCGCACTGGCGATGACGTGATGACCGCGGCCGTGCACCAGGGTTCGGTGCGTGGGATTTTTGTCCGCATTGAAATTGCTTTCAATGAAATATTTGAATTCAATGCCATGGCTGCTGGTAAATTGCTCCCTGATGTAGCGGCAGGCCTTATGCGTGGCGAAGGTCGTCATGTTCTGGCCGGCGGCCTCCGCCGTATTGTAAACAAAATCCATAATGACGCTGTTATGGTTCGGATACTGGTCGATGCGCAGCAGTTTGCCGTGTCTGGTGGTTGAATCCGCTATCTGCTTGAGTTGTTCATACCTGGCGATAATCCATTTGGAAAAAACAGCACGCTTGTCGAAATCCTCAAAAATAAATATCGGGCTGCGTGACAGCTCCTGCCTGACGTGCTGTGTCCTGATGCCGTTGGACTGATGCGTGAGATAAAAGCCGCGGGTCATGGACATGGACAGCGTGCCTTCCAGGGTGCATAGCGGTACGTAGTACTCACCTTGCGCATAAGTGCCCTGAATGCGCAGCGGCCCGGCGACGGCCATCGGGATCGGCATGTAGCCGATATGGTTTTCGATGATGCCCTTCAGATTTTCCGGTTCGTCCGGAGGGGTGTCGTTGAGTTTGAAGCCGGTGCGTTCCGCCAGCCACTCTTTGCGTTTTTCCGTATCCTGTTTGGTGTAACCGCCAGGAGGTCTGATTCGTACCATACAGTCTCACGATGTTGACAGATAATATCCATTATATATGGAATCACCCAATAAATTGACAGGATTTTTCGGGGAATTGCGTGCCTTAAGGCCGTGCATGATACGTCTATACATCCGTGACGAAACAGACGCGACCGGATTGTTACGGACTGACTGCGCTCTGCTGGTAGTGCCGCGCTATCACTTCCGCGATACAGCAGGTTATTTTCCTGGCCACCGTCAGGTGCAGGAATTCATTGGGACCGTGGGCGTTGGATTGCGGGCCGAGTACGCCGGTGATCAGAAACTGGGCCTCGGGAAACTTCTGCCCGAGCATCCCCATGAATGGTATCGTCCAGCCTTCCCCCATGGCCACCGCCGGCCGGCCGAAATGGTTCCGGGAGGCCGTGGCCACGGCTGTCTCCAGCCAGGGTGCCATATCAGGGGCAGACCAGCCGCCGGCGCTCCAGTCGGGCGTGAATGATATCCGGGCACCATAAGGCGGATCCTGTTCCAGTAGTTGCCGCAGTTTTTCCGCGGCTCGTGCGGCGTCGCAAAGCGGCGGCAGGCGCAGGGAGATCTTCAGGGCCGTGCCGGTGCGCATGACGTTGCCCGCATCAGCCAGGGCCGGCAGACCATCCGCGCCGGTGATGGACAAAGCCGGCCGCCAGGTACGATTCAGGATCAAATCCAGAGCATCATCGCTGATCGGCCGCATGCCCTCGACCAGCGGGAATTTTTCATAGGTCTGCTGCTGCAAAATCGCGGCGGCCTGCCGGGCTTGCGCAATTCTCGCCGCCGGTATCGGCGCATTAAATTCCGCTGCATCGATCCGGCCGCTGCGCGGATCTTCGATGCGATCCAGCAACTGCCGGATGATACGGAAACTGGACGCGACGGTGCCGGCGGCATCGCCGGAATGAACGCCTTCGGTCAGGACCGCCACACTCAGGACACCGCCGATCAGTCCGCGCAGCGAGGTGGTACACCAGAGTTGTTCGTAATTACCGCAGCCGGAGTCCAGGCATATCACCAGCCCGGGCCGACCGATCCGATCGGAAAGGTGATCGATATAAAAGGGCAGGTCGTAACTGCCGCTCTCCTCACAGGCTTCGATAATGATGACGCAGCGGGCATGCGGCAACTGCTGTTGTTGCAGGGCCTGAATCGCAATCAGCGCCGCGAACATGGCATAGCCGTCATCGGCGCCGCCCCGGCCATAGAGTTTGTCGTCAATCAGGACCGGTTGCCACGGGCCGAGCCCGTCGCGCCAGCCGGTCATCTCCGGTTGTTTGTCAAGATGCCCGTACAGCAAAATAGTAGCGGCCGACTGCCCGGGGATATCGATATAGATTAAGGGTGTCCGCCCCGGCAGGTGCACAACTTTCAGAGTCATACCGGCGATTTGTTGTTGCTCCGCCCATTGCTGAAACCGTGCTACCGCCCGATCCATATGGCCGTTTGCCTGCCAGTGCTGATCGAACATGGGCGATTTGTTCGGGATGCGGATATATTCGATCAGTTCCGGGACGGCTGCGTCGTCCCAGCGCTGGTTGACGAATAAGCTGAGTTGTTCGCTATTCATCTTGCCGGTTGCGAGTTCTTGCCGCGGTAATAGCGCAGTGCCGGCGGACAAACAACGCCTATCACAACCGCCAGCAGGCACAGCACGGCGAAGACATCACCGTGACGCGTATAGAACGTCGGCAGCGTCAGCAGGGAAATATCCTCGACGAGGATTGCAACGGTGTACGGCGCGGCGCGCCGGGTGACCTCCCCGGTCGGGCTGATGATGGCGGTCAGGCCGGTGTTGGTGGCGCGTACCATCGGTACGCGGTTCTCGATGGATCGAAACAGCGCGAGTTGCAGATGCTGATGCGGGGCAGCGGTATCGCCGAACCAGGCATCGTTGGTAATGTTGACCAGCAGGTCCGCCCCGTCCCGCACCGCGCGCCGGGACAGCTCGGGAAATATGTCTTCGTAGCAGATCAAGGGACCGACGACATAACCATTCGGGAATTTCTGGATCGGCGGCCCGGTCCCGGCGCGAAAGTCGCTGATCGGCCCGGAGATTTTTTTCAGTACGGGAAACACGTCCGAGAACGGTAAATACTCACCAAACGGAAACAGGCGGTGTTTGTCGTAGCGGCCCAGCACGGTCCCGTCGGGGGCCAGGGCCAGGACTGAATTGTAGGCATTGTAGCCGTCCGCGAGTTGCTCGAAGACGTTCGCCCCGACGTAGAGATAGCTTGCAGCCGGGATGGCGACCGGTATTTCGATGCGCTCGATATCGCTGAGGAGGGGGTCCCGGTAGCCCGTCTCCGGCCAGACGATTAAATCCGGGTGAGCGGCGGCGGCGGTTGCGGACATGGTGAAGAGTTCCTCGATATTGCGGGCCGCCAGTGCCGGATCGAATTTTTCGTCAAAGGCGACGTTCGGCTGTAACAAGGCGACCTTCATCGTCTCGCTTCCGGCCAGATGGTCGCGAATCGCGGCCAGCCGGGGTACACCGTAACCGAGAAACACTGCGAGCAGCGCTAACCAGGCGACCGCGCCGTGCCAGGGATAGCGTCGCGGCTGGCGCCGGTAAGCCATGTATGTCTGATACAGTACGGCGCTGGCCAGGGCGGCGAGGAAGGTGATCCCGTAGGCCCCGATCAGGTCGGCGATCTGGACCAGCGCGAGGAGCTGGATCTGGCTGTACCCA
>Ga0156298_1059_pt1 | contig 11666 bp, 13 predicted proteins | sample RifCSPlowO2_12_FD_107946 | JGI IMG/M metagenome (GOLD analysis project Ga0156298, IMG submission 107946) | Gammaproteobacteria bacterium RIFCSPLOWO2_12_FULL_52_10
CTCATCAAGGCGGTGGACGAGATCGATCTGCAGATATCCAAGAATGAGTATGTGGCCTTTATCGGACCTTCCGGCTCGGGCAAGTCGAGCATCATGAATATCCTGGGTTGCCTGGATACACCCTCCTCGGGGCAGTATTTTTTGAACACTCAGGATGTCAGCGGCATGACGCAGAACCAGCTCGCGGAGATCCGCAACAAGGAAATCGGATTCATCTTCCAGAATTTCAATCTCCTGCCCCGCGCCACGGCCCTGCAGAACGTGATCCAGCCGCTGATCTATCGCGGTCTCGGACTCAAGGCGCGCAAGGAGGCGGCGATAGCCGTCCTGGAACGCGTCGGGCTCGGTGATCGTATGCAGCATCTGCCAAGTGAGTTATCCGGCGGACAACGCCAGCGTGTGGCCATTGCACGCGCTCTGGTCACCCGGCCTTCCATCCTCCTTGCGGATGAACCAACGGGAAACCTCGATTCCCAGACCACCCGGGATATCATGCGTCTATTCGATGAATTGTACGACGAAGGACAGACCATCATCGTGGTGACCCATGAAAACGATATTGCCGCGCACTGCCGGCGCATCATCCGGCTCCTGGACGGACGGATCGCCGAGGACCAGCCCAGCGGCAGGGCAGCGGTCACCCATTAGCGCGGCCCGACCCCAATGTGGTTCATCATCGTAGAAAGCATCCGCGCGGCGTTTACCTCGATCAGTGCCCATGCCTTCCGAAGTTTCCTGACCACGCTCGGCATCATCATCGGGGTCGCCTCGGTCATCGCGACCGTGTCCATCATCCAGGGACTGAGCTACACCATCGGCCAGCAATTCCAGGGCCTTGGGAGCAACAGCATCACCATCCGCTCCTACACCCCTATGAAGGATCGGATGCAGGGCCGAATCGCGAGACTGACTCCGGCGGATCTCGACCTCGTCAGTTACCGGGTCTCCGGCATCGAGTCAATCACCCCGGTGCTCTACTCGCAATCGAATACCTCCGGGCAGATCCGTTACGGCACGGAAACGGCCTTCGCCTCGATCCAGGGCACCACTTACACCTACCAGCAGGTGGCCAGCCTGTATGCAAAATATGGCCGCTTTCTCTCCGACAGCGACAACAAAACCCGGCGCAGGGTCTGCATCATCGGCGAGGAACTGCGCAAGACTCTCTCGCTCCCGGAGGACCCCACGGGGGAGTTCATCGCAATCAATGGGGAGTGGATCAAAATCATCGGCCTGATGGAGCCGCGCGGCGAGATCTTCGGCCAGAGCCAGGACAATTTCGTGCTGCTGCCTTACAACTCCATGCAGAGCCTGATGGGCAACATCGTGGAACCCGACATTTTCATCCAGTTGACCATCGCCTCGCTGGAAGAGCTTGAAGCCATCAAGAGCAGGATCAAGCGCCTGCTGCGGGATTCCCATGAACTCAAACCGGACGTGGATGATGATTTCAACATCCAGACGGCGGAGCAACTGACGGATTCATTCAACAACATCCTCAACAGCGTCACCGTGGTCATGGGAGGCATCGTCAGTATCTCGTTGCTGGTCGGCGGAATCGGGATCATGAACATCATGCTGGTCTCGGTGACCGAGCGGACCCGTGAGATCGGGATCTGTAAGGCCATTGGCGCCAAGCGGCAGCATATCCTGTTGCAGTTTCTGCTTGAGGCCCTGATCCTCTGCCTGCTTGGCGGGATCATCGGCCTGATTCTCGGTTACGGTATCGGCATCCTGGCCGCCTCTTACATTCCGAACTTTCCGCCGGCCCATACACCGCTCTGGGCCGTCATGCTGGCGCTGGGATTCTCCGTGATGGTGGGAATGGTATTCGGGATTCTGCCGGCCGCCAAGGCCGCAAACCTGGATCCGATCGAGGCCCTGCGTTACGAATAAAGTTATTGGGGCCGGAGAGTTATTGGGGCCGGAGTGATTTATTTTTAGCCACACTGACCCCGGTTGAGTGATGATCATCTATAATTTAGCCAAGGAAACCAGTATGTAGTATTTCATTAACCGGACGTACTACAGCATGAAAGGGAGGCAGTTATGAAGAATCATCTTTCCTCTTTGCTTGCTTTGCTCATACCCTTGCTTCTATCTGCTTGCAGTGACCAGGTAAGTTTCTCTGGCGATGTCATGCCTATCCTGAAGAACAACTGTAGCAAATGTCACACGAGGGATGGCGAAGGGGTGGCGAAATCCGGTTTCAGTGTTGCCGACTATGATCATGTTATGAAAGGGACAAATCTGGGGCCGATGGTGGTCGCTGGTCACAGTGAAATCAGCTCCCTGTTCCAGTTGATTTCCCATCAGGCCGATCCGCAGATTCAGATGCCGCCCCACCATCCGGAAGCCTTGCCTGAGGGGCGGGCATTAGCATTGGAATTCGAGCAGATTGAAACCATCAAGGACTGGATAGACCAGGGCGCGAAAAACAACTGATCCTATAGAAATACGCTCCTCAAGAATGATGCCGACGCCCGCCGCCGTAAATTCGAGGATGGTCATGCATGCAATGCTCAATCGATCAATCGCCCGCCGTGCAATCGCTGCTGACCGTTGCCCGCGCCGCACCGCGCATACCCATCTACGACGACTATCTGATGGGGCTGGGAGGCGATCCGGGATAACAATTCAGGATCGATGAGGATTGATTTTCCTATCCCTATCCCTCAGTTTTCCTGTGGCAATAGTGAGCGGTTCAGTCAAAGGATTAATTGAGAAGCAAATCAAGAAGGTCTGTGAGAAAGCTTTAATCAGTAAGCCTTTTACCCGTTTGGAACTTGCTCATACGCTGTTTTCAGTCTTTAATCCACAATGATCGTCCAGGTTTCAATATCGTATCTTCAGTTTTGACAATTAGGACCTGTATCAAACGCGAAATATTTCGTTCAGGCGTGTACAAGAGTATCGAAAAGCGGAGTTTATATGATAATAAATGAGCATTTGACGAAAACCGTTCCCTAAGATGAGCCAGATTGGGATGTTGCGAATACCAGAGCACGCTGAAGCAAGTTTCAGTTGATACTCAAAATGGTTGCTGCTGGTTTGTCTATTATCAAGAATCTTCTGAATACTTTCAGACCCAGTTCAATTCTGCAACTCACTATAACCGGCTATCTTGCAATGACCTGTTTGCTTGTAGTAACCGTCATAATCCTGGCAAATCAACTCGACAAGCTCAGTAAACGCAGTGAAGAGATGATAACCAAGACCGCGCAAGCCATGCGAGCAGCCAGCGATTTAATCGAGCAGACTACCGCAATGGAACGGAATGCACGTCAATACTTTGTTTTAGAAGACAGCCAATTACTGGCGATTTATTCAGGCAGAAGGGAAAAATTCAAGGATACTTCGGATAGTTTAATTGAAATGAATATCAATCCGAAAATTAAAGTTGAGCTAGGCATGCTGCGCAGCGAAGAAAATAATGTATTTGAATTGCTAAGCAGGAACCAGAAAGATGAAAACCTGATCTCTGCCTACACAGCACTTCTGGACCATGCCTACTTAATTCTGTATGAGATTGATGAGTGGATCAATAACCAGGTGAAGGAGCAACGCCTGAATACAAACCAAACCCGCCGTCTGTTAACGTATGAGGTATTGTTGTTATTTTTTGTCGCATTATTGATGGCGGGACTGTTTACCATACTGATCACCAGGCCACTGCGCCAGATTGATCGCACGATTAATCGTCTTGGAAGCGGCCGCTATGACATACCTGTTCAAATAAACGGTCCTCGCGACTTGAGGGATCTGGGACAGCGGCTTAATTGGTTACGGAACAGACTCAAAGACCTGGAACAACAACGCACATTTTTCATGCATCATGTTTCCCATGAACTTAAAACTCCCTTGGCGGCCCTTCTGGAAGGGACCGCACTCTTAGGCGAAGGGGTTGTGGGCAGCTTTACAGACGATCAAAAAGATATTATCAATATTCTTCATAAGAATTGTCTACGTTTGCAGGAACTGATAGAAAATCTGTTACGGTATAATGTTGAAAGTCCGGCACTAGTGAAGCCAATGCCTCATCCGGTCAGGTTCGAGGAAGTTATTAATCGAGTATTATCCGATCACAGGCTGGCAATCAAGACAGGACAGATCCGGATAGTGCGTCATATTGAAAAAGTTACCATCTATAGTGATCTGGAACAGGTGCGAGTGGTTCTGGATAACCTGATCTCCAACGCCATTAAGTACACGCCACAGAACGGAAAGATTGAAATCAGTCTGAAGCGGGAAACGGAAACGGCCGTGTTGGAAATACGCGATAATGGGCCTGGAATCCCTCCTGAAGAACGGAGTGATGTGTTCGAACCTTATTACCAGGGACAACAACCGGCGGATAAGCCGTTCTTAAAGGGAACCGGCCTGGGACTGGCTATAACCCGTGAATATGTCGAACTTAATGGCGGAAAAATAGAAGTGCTTGATGGCTGGCAGGGCGCCCGCATCCGCGTTCAACTGCCGCTCTCCCAAGGGGTTGGCTTGTGAAAAATTCACATTTTCAGTTACATCGTGTGATGGAGGTAATCCTGTTGTGTACTGTGTTGATTCTCAATGGATGCATGAATTTATCGACAGCCCTGAAACGTACAATAGCATCCCCGCAGGTACCCGTGCTGGATTATTACCGATGGGTCAGGATGTTACCGGACACAGGTATCAGTCAGGAAAGCGAGAAATTGTTACGGCAACAAAACAGTGATCCTGTTATTCAGCAAGTTCAACTGGCCGTTTTATTAAGTACACCTAAAAATGCATCTGACGAACAATATTCTAACGCGATCACCGCCCTGGACCGGGCAGTAGAATCATTCGAAGTATCACCCTACCGGATAAAACAGGATTATCAGCAATTTGCCCTGATTTGGAGGGATATATTGGAACAACGCCGGCAGAGTGGGCGGAATATAGAGGAAATGTCAGCAAGAATTGAGGAAATTATTTCCAATCTGAATGAAATGCGCAACAAGGCACAAATCCTGCAAGAACAGAACAAGATGTTACTTAATCAAATTGAAGCATTAAAGTCTATTGAACGGCAGATCAATGAGCGGGGAATACCGCAAAAGAGACAATGATACAAACAAGAGAAAATAAACCCAGGATTCTTCTGGTTGATGATGACAGGGATCTCTTGCATCTGATAAGCGTCCGTCTGAAGGTCAATGGTTACGATGTAAATGCAGTCGGCAGCGCGGAAGAAGCCCTGACCAAGCTCGCAACCTACCGCCCTCATGCTGTGGTAACCGATCTCAAGATGTCGGGCATGGATGGTATGGCATTGTTTGAGATTATTCAGCAGAGATATTTGAACCTGCCGGTGATCATTCTTACCGCCCATGGCACTATCCCCGATGCAGTGGCCGCCACCCAACAGGGTGTTTATGAATATCTAACCAAGCCATTTGAGGGAAACGTACTGCTTAACAAACTGGAGAAAGCCCTTAAGCAATATGTTAAGGCAGGGCCCTATGAGACCACTTCTTCTGATCAGGATTGGTGCTCGGAAATCATACATCGTAGCGCAGTAATGCAAGCGTTGTTAGATCAGGCCAAGGCATCTGCGGTCACCGATGTCAGTATTATCATCCAGAGTGAGACAGGCACAGGCAAGGAACTGCTTGCCAGGGCTATCCACAAAGCCAGTGGCAGGTGTAATCAAACCTTTATGGCCTTCAATTGCGCCGCTATACCGGAATCGTTACTGGAATCGGAATTATTTGGACACAGCAAGGGAGCGTTTACAGGCGCAACACGCGAATATGCCGGACTGTTTCAGGCGGCTAATGGCGGGACTGTTTTCCTGGATGAAATCGGGGACATGCCACTGGCTGCCCAGGCAAAATTACTGCGTGTTCTGGAACAAAACGAGGTGCGGCCGGTCGGGTCCACAAAGAGTGTCCCGGTCAATGTGCGTATCGTTTCCGCCACGCACCATAATCTGTCAGATGACGTGGAACAAGGGACCTTTCGGGAAGATTTACTTTATCGACTTAACGTCATTACGCTTGAATTGCCGCCTCTGAGCCAGAGACGTGAAGATATTGCGTTGCTGACCGATTATTTCTGCCAAGGTTTTGCCCGGAAGCACGGGCGGGCATCACTGAAGTTTGCGCCTGAAGCGATGGAACTGGTGGTAAGCGCGCCTTGGCCTGGTAATGTCCGGCAATTGCTGAATGTGTTGGAACAATGCGCAGTATTATCCAATGCTCCGATAATCCCCAGAAATCTGGTTGAACGGGCGTTGCGGTTCAAACCCGACAAACTTTTGTCCCTCAATAATGCACGGGAGATATTCGAGCATGATTACCTGGTACGCTTGCTGAATCTTACTGAGGGAAACATTGCCCTGGCGGCGCGATTATCCCAGCGAAATCGCAGTGAATTTTATAAATTACTGCGACGTCACAAGCTGGAACCAGATCACTTCCGAAAAATATCCGACTCGTGAACTTGAGATTTCCCGGCTTTGCTGTCGAATCGTACGATGTTTGACAGTTATGGAAATACCTTACGTTGTAATTAAAAAAAACCATTATGTTACCTGTCGGGATCTCCACACGATGAAAAATTCATGTGATACAGCTAATTGCATACCCGTCCCGTAATTCCGTCTACTATCCCAAACACAATCAAAATCGCCTATTGCCGGGAATATCTGGTTAAGTAATTGAATTAAAGAAACTTAATATTTGTGGCACAGTGATTGCCTCCCTAATTACTGTCATGCAGATTAAATTAATAAGCGCCATGCGGAGGCAAATGATGAAAACTCTTAAACTTATCCCAGTATTGTTTGTATTTCTTACCAGCGCAGTCATGGCAGAAATGCCGATAGCAGATATACCGGCATTTAAGAAGCTGGACATAAACCGTGACAAGTTGTTGAGCAAATATGAAATTGAAATATCCGTTATTAGCATCGACATTACCAGTTCCGACAAAGACAATGACGGCGCGCTGAATGAGGAAGAATATACCTCATTTGTCAGGAAACTCCGCGCAATCGAACTTAATAAAAGCTGAGCTTGTTAAGTAAGTGAGCCATATTTTTTTATTACAGGTCATGGAATAGCGGATGAATACAAAAATTTTCTTATTGTCGATTGGCAATACGCTCCCTGATGCAACGACCAAGCATATCGCCCACCCCCCACAATGATTGGCGCCATCAGGGAGTATTTTTTTCTAATCCGGCCACGGAAACATATGGCAACTGAATTTATTTATTGTATCCAATTACCAGGAGATTAATTTTGTACCGAGTAATTATAACTTTTTCGATAGTCTTGTTCTTATCCGCCTGCGGCACCATGCCGAGTGAACGGGCTGTCAGTGGTGCAGGCCTTGGAGCGGCCGCCGGTACTATCATTGGAGCCGTGACGGGACTTAGCTTGGTTGAAGGGGCTGCACTCGGTGCGGTAGGGGGTGCCTTGACGGGAGTGCTCACAGATGCTGATGAGATAAACTTCGGTGCACCTGCCTGGAAACAGGGCTCACCTCATACCAATGCTCGGGAACCCGGCAATGCTGTGAAGGAAATCCAGTATCAATTATCCAGGCACGGTTATGATGCTGGCCCACAAGACGGGGTAATGGGTCCAAAAACCCAGGAAGCAATCAGGCAATACCAGAAGCAGCATGGATTGCTGATCGATGGACGCGCAACACCTGAACTGGCTGCACATTTGCAGCAAAGGTGAATTGCGGTTATTCCTGTAAATGTAGAAAAAGCTACCGTACCGGACAAATCACGAAGTACGGCTAGAGCAGTTTCAAAGTTGTAACAGATCAACCCACCTATCCGTCATCGATGCAACTGTCCTGAAATTTATATATTGTCATGGGAGTTCTGGATTAATCAGCGTTCCCTTAATTATCACCGTTCCTACCCCTAAGATTGAAATATCACTCCGTAAAATAAAGTAACCAATAACTATTTATGCATGAAGTGATTAATCCCATGTCGGGTTGTCCCAACACCAGTATCTCGATAATTCAAGGTATTACGATTTTTCTGCCTAAAGTGAGTGCTTTCCCCAACACATGACAGCCTGTCACTAAGCTCCAGAATATCCGTAACCTATTGGTTTCAAAAGTTTTAAAGCAAATGGCATGAGTATTGATAGCTAATAGACAAGCACATATGACGAAGTGGAGGTATGCGATGTCAAGGCTCCTAAAAGTGAAATCTGAATTTGTAAGGTACAACCGAGGCGGATGCATGCCTATGCTGACGATACTGTGCTGCATTTTGTTGCTGCAGGGTTGTGCTGCCGTGGCTTTAACTGCAGGCGGTATTGCCGCTGGTGTAGGTGTGAATTACACGATGAGTGGTGTCGCCTACAAGACTCTGATTGCCCCCATGTCTGAAACACGGCTTGCCACATTGAAAACGCTCAACCTGATGGAAGTGAATGTGACGCAGGATGAGGTCACCAAAGAGGGTTGGCAGATTACCGGCAATGCAGCCGATCGGAAGATTGATATCGAGCTGGAAAAACTTACTTCGACCACGACTCGAATGCGAGTGACAGTCGATAAGGGTCATACATTTCTGAAGGATCGGGCGACAGCTACCGAAATTATCGCCCAGTCCGTGCAGAGACTGGAGAAGGATCGGATGACGGCGGAGGCCGATGGATGGGGTAATTAATGGGTGTTTATCAACTAAACGAGGTGAAACCATGAACAAAGCAAAATATCTGATTTTACTCGCGGCTATAGCCGCAACCCCCTATGCGCAGGCACAGACGGAAACAGGGGATGAAACTCAAACTCCGGACAATGAGATCACCGGTACCGCCAGTACATTTGCGGAGCTTTCACCGGGAAACCAGAAGATTGCCAGGGCTTTGATGGATGCCCAGGTGCTAACGGGCGACGGTACCATACAGCCGTGGACACTCGATCAGATGGCCGCTGCAAAGTCTGAGATCGGCTGGGGTCAGGTGTTTACCCAGATGCAGGCGGAAGGGCTGATCACGGCCGGGAATCTGGGTGAGGTGGTCAGCAGTTATCAACACAATACAGCTGCGACCGTGCTGGATGGCTCGAGTCCGATTTCTGTGCCCGGGATCATGTCCGGTAACCATGCTGAGAATCATTCGCAGGGATCCGGATCCTCTTTGAGTACGTCATCGACTGCTGGTAGTGCGCTTGGAGTGCGGAAAACTCTGCCGATAAGCGCCAGCCATGACATCACCACAGCCACCGGTGCCGAGAGTTCGTTTTGTCTTAACCATAGTCAAGGTAGTCGTTTAGGCGTTGGTTTCGGCTCAGGCGCTTCAGTGAATGGCAGCGCTTCAGGCTCCAGTGCGATATCTACGGATAATGCTGTTCGCGGCGTAGTACAAGGGCGTGCCTTAGGACTTGGCAAATAAACAGTAACCACGCAAGGTTCGTAAAACGGGCGGCTACGGCCGCCCGTTTTATTGCCTGCTGTGTTTAGTGACTTGCGTTAGGTATATTGAACAGGTCATCCATAACTTCCGGATTACCGGATGAGTATGGTCTTCAGTACCCGCCATGAGTCGGTTTCTATCTGAAAGTGCCAGCGACCCCTGACCAGTTCCGGTAGTTCGGCCTGGTAGAGATTATGGGCCGTTCTGCTGGCTTGAATTTTTCGATCAAAGCCGCCGCGGGTTGCATGGAGGAAACTGATGGTAATCGTTGCCGGCGGTATGAAGTTTTCATTGCCGGTCAGGAATAACCTGAAAGTGTTTTGTTCCTGAGACAACTGAATGTTGGCCTCAATGCCGAGTTCTTCGGCCTGCCGATCGCGTTCCAGTACCCGGTTGATAGCCAGCCCCTGTTTATAATAGTCGTCCACCACCAGACCATCATCCGACTGCAGCGCCAGCCAGCCGGTGATGACGCTGCCGATGACGGCTGCCAGGGGTATGGCGATCGTTAACCACACGTAGGGTTCCCGGTACCAGATAGTATGGTGTTGATCCTGTTTGGCGTTCCCGGGCATCAAGGCACCGGTCCCAGAAACCGGGCCTTTTCAGTGACACGCAAATTCTCATCCTCCACCGCGGTCAGGTTAAAAAAGATGTCACTGCTGCGGGAAACCAGATCCGCTTCATCAGTCCTGACTTGCACCGGCAAATCATAGACCGCGCCGGACTCGACGAAAATCCGGTCATCCCGTGTTTCCAGTGCCAGATTCGCGATGCCGGATACCGACAGCTCGTAGTAATGATCCAGCGCATCCATATTGATGATCTTGAGGGTGTAGACATTTTCAATCAGTCCGTGCGTTTCCCGGTACAGCTGGTTGCGGTCCCGGATCACATCCAGCTCCAGGGGGATGCGTTGCATGACGGTATAGACGAACAAAGCTATAAACACCAGCATGACAGATGCATAGATCAGCACCCGCGGTCGCAGCACGCGACTGCGTTTGCCGGCGATGGCGTTCTGCGTGGTATAACGGATCAGTCCCTTTGGGTATTGCATTTTATCCATGACATCATCACAGGCATCGATGCAGGCGCAACAGCCGATGCATTGATATTGCAGGCCGTTACGGATATCTATGCCCGTCGGGCACACCTGCACGCAGATGCGGCAATCGATGCAGTCGCCCAGCCCCTTGCCTTTGTAATTCTCACTGGCCTGTCTCGACCCTCTGGGTTCGCCACGTTGTATGTCATAGGAGACAACCAGGGTATCGTTATCGAACATGGCGCTCTGGAAGCGGGCATAGGGACACATGTACATACATACCTGCTCCCGCATCCAGCCGGCATTGCCATAAGTGGCGAGGGTATAAAAAAAGAGCCAGAAGGTTTCCCACGGTCCGAGATTGAAAACCATCATGTCAGCCAGCAAATCCCCCGCGGGCCGGAAATAGGCGAGAAAGGTAAAGCCGGTGTACCATGCAATGACCAGCCAGACAGCATGCTTGAGCAATTTTGCCCGTACTCTTTCCCGGTTCCAGCGCGGTAATTTATCCAGCCGGATCTGCTGCGACCGGTTGCCTTCGAGCAACCGCTCCACCCAGATGAATAATTCCGTCCAGACCGTTTGCGGGCAGGCATAACCGCACCAGAGCCGTCCCGCCAGCGCCGTGAAGAAAAACAGGCTGAGGGCGGCAATGATCAGGAGAAAGGCGAGATTAAGGAAATCCTGGGGCCAGAAGGTCAGGCTGAAGATATAGAACTTGCGTGCCGGCAGATCAAACAACACTGCCTGACGGCCGTCCCAGGCCACCCACGGCAGCACAAAATAAATCGCCAGCAAACCGATTACCGAAGTATTGCGCAGCGTCGCATACAGCCCATGCACTTCGCGCGGATAAATCTTTTCGCGCTTGGCGAATAAGGCCGCTTCAACTTGCTGGTCGTCCGGTCTGTCGGTTGAGGATACTAAAGTGTCATTAGTCATTTACAGCACATCAGTTGAGCTTGTAGAACCTATCTCAAAATTTAGAAAATTCTGTTTAAACAATCAGATTTAAAAGCGCCGTCATTCCGGCGCATGCTGGAATCCAGTAAAAACAATTGTTTACTGGATGCCGGGTCAAGCCCGGCATGACGAAATGTTTAGTGATGTAAAGCATTTTTTGATTTTGAGATAGGTTGTAATAACTTTCCCTAGTAAAAAATGGAGACCCCCCAGCTCTGCTGGGGAGGCACGCAAAG
>Ga0156298_1131_pt1 | contig 11524 bp, 12 predicted proteins | sample RifCSPlowO2_12_FD_107946 | JGI IMG/M metagenome (GOLD analysis project Ga0156298, IMG submission 107946) | Gammaproteobacteria bacterium RIFCSPLOWO2_12_FULL_52_10
CGGGGATACCGATGACTGCCGCCATGGCAGCGACGCATTCGGCGACCAGTTCCGACTCGGCCATCAGGCAGGCTCCAATCTTGCCTGACTGGACACGGTCACTCGGGCAGCCTATGTTCAGGTTCACTTCGTCATAACCCGCGGCGGCGGCCATGCGCGCACAACGGGCCAGTGCTTCAGGTTCACTGCCTCATAACCCGCGGCGGCGGCCATGCGCGCACAACGGGCCAGTGCTTCAGGTTCACTGCCACCAAGTTGGATGGCCAGCGGGTGTTCCTCCGGATTGTATCTCATGAGTTTATCCGCGGGCCCATGGATCAGAGCCCCGGTCGTCACCATCTCCGTGTATAACATGACATGCCTGGATAGCAGGCGCAGAAAATAGCGGAAGTGACGATCCGTGTGGGTCATCATGGGCGCGACACAAATTTTGTGATCTAGTTTATGCATACAGCCGTGAGTTTAGTGTGAGTACACTGGGATGTGAAGTACGTTATATGTAAATCGAAATCAATGGGGTCAGACTCGATTGATTTATCCAAGTCTTCATACTGGACAAGAGTAACTGGTACTCCATAGTATTGAATTTTAAAATCAATCGAGTCTGACCCCATTGATTCCCATAGTATTGAATTTTAAAATCAATCGAGTCTGACCCCATTGATTTTCACTCCTGACTCCTCACAAGTATCTGATGCGTGAAACTGGCCCGAAGATAAAAGCCCCGCGGCAAGGTCAAGCCGGTTTCGCCCGTTTCCGTCACGGTCCTGGTCAGGGCCTGGGCGTTCATGGCTTTCGGCCTTATCTGCATGACTTTACCAAACCGGGAGTTGATAGAGGACAGTTCGCCCAAGCGAACCAATTCCATGATTTCCTCCCAGTCCGTGCGCAACTCAGATTCCTGATCAGCGTCCGGACTCCAGAAAAAGGCATTGCCGAAGCGTCTGGTTATAAATGGTATGACCGGGTCGGCTTCGATGGGAACCCATAATACGCGCGCGAGTTTTTTCTTGACGGTGGAATGCTCCCAGGTTAAACCCGTCAATCCGGTTAAAGGTACAGTACAGATGTAAGTGGATTCCTTCGGCCGGCCATGGCGATTGACAGGCAAGGTTTTTAATTCAATGCCGAGATGCGGGAAATCCGGTTCCGGTCTGCTCGCGGCGCAGGCCCCTAGATATACCTCAACGGCTGCGCCAATCCAGCCTTTGGCATGCAGTTGCTGGCTGGGTATATCGGAACCGATTACCTGTGCCAGTTGCGCCAGGGTCATGCCGGCCAGTTGTGCTGCCCTGTCCTGCAGTTCCGTTTCCGATCCTGGTGGTGTCGCTGGCGTAAAGATAGTCAATGGTTGTCGAGCGCATCGATGATCGCGTCCCGCAGGGAATCCAGCTTTGTCTGGTCAGTGATCATCCTGTTTTCCTGGTCGGTTATGAAAAATATGTCCTCTACTCTCTCTCCATAGGTCGCGATTTTTGCATTCTGCAGTCTGGTTGTGCAGGACTCCATCGCCATGCCAATGCGGGACAGCAACCCCACTCGGTCTGAGGCAATCACTTCCATAACGGTCCTGTTATTACTTTCATCATGGGAAAATGTCACAGTCGTGGCAATCGGGAAGTTACGCAGTTGCCGTTTTTCCATGCGGGAAATTTTTCTGGCGGGTTTGTCGAGACTGCTGAGCTCCCGCCTGAGCATTTCCTTGATGGCATTGGTGCGTTCCCCGCTTTCGACGTATTCGCCGGATTCTTCCAGGACAATGAAGGTGTCCAGCGTGTAACCATGTTTGGAAGTGATGATGCGAGCATCGACGATATTCAGCCGCAGTTGGTCCAGGGCCAGGGTCGAGCGGGAGAAAATGTTATCGTGATCGCGCATATAAATAAAAATACCGGTGCCACCCTTTGCGCTCTCCTGTTGTATGGCAATAAGTGGTAATTTGTCATCGTCCGTTCCGGCCATGGCCCGAGTCTGCCATGCGATTTCCTCGGGCGAATAACGGATAAAATAATCATCTCCCAACGTTGCCCAGAAGGCTTCGATTTCCCTGCCGTTTATGGTTGTCTGTCCCAGCATTGCCAGGGCTGATCGTTTTACTTCTGAGATACGATCGGCCTTATCAATCGGATTTTCCAGCCCGCGACGCAAGGCATGCAGGGTTTTATTATAAAGTTCGGCCATGAGGGAACTTTTCCAGTTATTCCACATTTTCGGGTTGGTCCCGCAAATGTCGGCGACGGTGAGCAGGTAGAGGTATTGCAAATGCATCATGTCGCCTATCCGTGAGGCGAAATAGTTAATCACTTCAGGATCATTAATATCTTTTCTCTGGGCCGTCTTTGCCATTATCAGGTGGTTATACACCAGCCAGGCAACGAGCTTGGAGTCAAACTCGGGTAACTGGTGTTTTTTGCAAAAAGACAACGCATCCTCCGCACCCAGTTCGGAATGGTGGCCGCCGCGGCCCTTGGCGATATCATGGAAGATGGCGGCCAGGTATAACAATTCGCGTTTCGGTATGGTTTGCAGAATTTCTCCGCATAAGGGAAATTGCCGGGAAAACTCACGGTTCGTGAATTGCCGCAGGTTTCTGACAACGAACAGGATATGTTCATCGACGGTGTAGACGTGGAACAGATCAAACTGCATCAGCCCCTCGATTTTCGCAAACACCGGTAAGTACGCGCACAATACTCCGTATCGATGCATGCGCCGCAGCTCGGTCCCCACGAATCTCGGCTGCTTCAGTATCTCCATAAACAAACTCTTGTTACGAATGTCATCCCTGAAATCATCATTGATCATGCTGATTGATTCGCGTACCAGCCGGATAGTGCTGGCGCGAACTCCTTTCAAACCGGGAGTTTGTTGCATAAGTAGAAACAATTCCAGCAACGCGAACGGGTATCGTTTGAATATTCCCTTGCCGCTCGCTTCAAGAAAGTCGTTGCGTTTGCTGAAGCGCTTATTTAACGCGTTGATTTTCCCCTCGCGACTGGCGTAAATAATCGCCTCCTGGAAATGCTGTAACAGTATTTCATTCAGCAGGTTCAGTTCACGTACCGTCCGGTAATATATTTTCATGAACTGCTCGATCGCGGAATTGTCTGTCGATTCAAAACCAAAAACCCTGGCGACATTCCGTTGTTGATCGAAGGACAACCGATCTTCGCGGCGGCCAGTCAACATATGCAGGGCAAACCTGACGCGCCAGAGAAAAGCCCGGCCGGTATTCAAGGCATCATATTCGCTTTCCGTGAGGAATCCATAGGCTTTGAGCTCACGCAGTCGTCTGGCGCCGAAATGGCGTTTGGCTACCCAGTCTATGACCTGGATGTCGCGCAATCCCCCCGGGCCTTCCTTGATATTGGGCTCAAGATTGTGTTCGGTATCATCGTATTTCTGATGCCGGGTTTGCTGTTCGGATAATTTAGCTTCAAAAAATTTCCGGGTTGGCCAGATCCGGTCCGGTCCTGTCAGGTTACACATGGCATCAAACAAACCCTGATTACCCGTGATCAGGCGGGATTCCATGATATTGGTAACAACGGTAATATCGGCCTTCGCTTGGTTCAGACATTCCTTTACCGTCCGTACACTGGAGCCGATCTCCAGGCCAATATCCCAGAGAAAAGTCAGGAATGACGCCAGATTTGATTTGCAATCAGGGGCCGGCCGGGACGGAATCAGGATCATGATATCGATATCAGAATGCGGGTGTAATTCACGTCGGCCATAGCCACCGACTGCTACCAGGGCCAGATCATTACTATTGAGATGCGTTTGCCAGGCATGTATTAGTAATTGGTCGATAAACCAGGCGCGTTTGTACAATGTGTCCTTGATGGGATTCCCGGTCACGAAGTTTTCAATAAGATACTGGTTGGCATTGATGATTTGGTCCTTATAAACTGCCACCGATGGAACCCCGGCTGACAGGTTATCGGCAAACTCCTTCGCATCGAACAGCTTCGGATCAATAATGTGTTGTTCCCAATCCATTAACTATATAACCTCATCGGGTCGCAGCGTCAGGACTTCATAGCCATTCTCCGTAACCAGAACAGTATGCTCCCATTGCGCGGACAGTGATCGGTCCTTGGTGACAACGGTCCAGTTATCCGGCAGCAGTTTGACATGGCGTTTACCGGCGTTAATCATCGGTTCAACAGTGAATGTCATGCCCGGTTCCAGGATCATGCCTGTGCCTTTTTCTCCATAATGAAGGACTTGCGGCTCTTCGTGAAAATTTCTGCCTATGCCGTGACCACAATACTCCCGTACTACCGAACAATTCAGTGATTCAGCGTAATGCTGTATGGCATAGCCGATATCCCCCAGTGTTACTCCCGGCCTAATCAAACGAATCCCTGTCCGCATGCATTCGTAGGTGATCTCTACCAGGCGCCTGGCACGTATCGAGGCTTGTTCCAGCATGAACATCATGCTGGTATCGCCGTGATAGCCGTCTTTTATAACCGTGATATCGATATTAATAATATCGGTTGCCTTGAGTATCCTGTCACCGGGGATGCCATGGCAGACAACGTGGTTCACCGAGGTGCAGATGGATTTCGGGAAGCCCTTATAGTTGAGCGGGGCCGGGATACCATGTTGGACATTGACGATGTAATTATGACAGATCTGGTCCAGTAGTTCAGTCGTAACGCCGGTTTGCACGTAAGGACCAATCATCTGCAGCACCTCCGCGGCCAGTCTGCAGGCGGTCCGCATTTTTTCGATTTCTCCGGCAGTTTTTATGGATACTGGCATGATTTATCGGGAATTCAGGTTAAATAATTTTATTTATCGGGGGAGTGGTCGCATCTGCCACAAGAAAAATTTGTTGCATTCTGTCATCTATGGTATAAAGCGCCCGCGAATTACGCAATCTAAACTCACACGTGTATTATCACCGCATATGGGGTGCCTCCAGGTCGGTATGCGAGATGCACGTGATTATTAACCCTAACGGAGTATAAAAATGTCAACAGTCACCATGCGTGAGATGCTGGAGGCGGGCGTACATTTCGGGCATCAGACCCGGTACTGGAACCCGCAGATGGCTCCCTATCTTTTCGGTCAACGTAACAAAATCCACATAATTAATCTGGAAAAAACCCTGCCATTGTTTAATGAGGCGGTGAATTTCATCGGTAAAATGGCGGCCAAGAAGGCGTCTATTTTGTTTGTGGGCACCAAGCGAGCGGCACAGAAAATTATCCAGGAAGAAGCCTTGCGCTGCGGCATGCCTTATGTAAACAAGCGCTGGTTGGGGGGGCTGTTAACCAATTACAAGACCGTAAGGCAATCCATCAATCGCCTCAAGACCCTGGAGGAAATGCAAAGCAATGGCACCTTCGAACGCATGAGTAAGAAGGAAGCATTGCAGCACACCCGGGAATTAAAAAAATTACAGGTCAGCCTCTCAGGCATCATGCATATGCCCGGTATACCCGATGCCATGATCGTCATCGACGTTGGTTATGAAAATATCGCCATCAGTGAGGCCTCGAAACTGGAAATACCGGTAGTCGGTGTTGTGGATAGTAACAACAGCCCGAAGGGCATCGATTATATTATTCCGGGTAATGATGACGCGATACGTTCCATACGTCTGTATGTGAAGACACTGGCGGATACCATCATTGAGGGACGCGGCTCAATCGCGCAGTTGCTTGGCGAAGGTGGTGCGGATGAGTTTGTGGAACTGGATGAAACTGGTGCCCCGATTATGGAGGAAAAGAAGAACCGGCGACAGGAACGCAAGGTCACCAGAAAGAAAGCGACCAGGATTACGGTTAAATCCGGCACTATCGGGGGTGACGAGGGTATTCTCGACAGCGATGCAGTCGTACCGTCCGCTCCGCCGGGTGTTGCCTCTGGAACGGGGGATCAGACAGAAGTTGTGGTGACGGCTGATGCGGCCGCGCCAGGGCACGATATTACCGATAAACCGGCCACTGATTCGAAAGAAAAAACCAGGACCGGTGTCAAAACCGTCCGCAAAGACGCCAAATCCAGAACGATTACCGCCAAAAAGCCTACCATCAGTAAAAAGCCCGCGAAAAAGGTTGCCGGAAAAGCCGCAGCTGGCGCCAAAACCACTGACAAGAAATAAAGGAAGCCGATATGACTATCTCAGCAACAACGGTTAAGGAATTGCGCGAACGGACCGGGGCCGGCATGATGGAATGCAAGAAAGCCCTGCAGGAAACTGCTGGCGATATCGAGGGTGCAATCGAAGCCATGCGTAAATCAGGTGTCGCCAAGGCGGCTAAAAAGTCAGGCCGTATCGCGGCGGAAGGGATTATTCTTATCAGACAGTCAGACGATAGTAATGAATCCATTATTCTGGAAGTTAATTGCGAGACGGATTTTGTCGCCAAGGATGAGAATTTTCAGAAATACGCAGCAGCAGTCGCGAATACCATCCTCGCCACCAAACCCGCCAATCTGAAAGCACTGTCGGGATCTCCCCTGAATGGCGCGGGCCGGTCCGTTGAGGAAGCCCGCTTACAACTGGTAGCGAAGATAGGGGAGAATGTCAGCATACGACGTTATCAGATATTGACCACGAACGGCGATTTTCCCGGCAGTTATACCCATGGTACGCGTATTGGGGTCCTGGTTGATATACAGGGCGGTGACATGGATCTGGCAAGGGAAATCGCCATGCATATCGCTGCCAGCAGACCGGTCTGCATCGCCGCAGCGGATGTCCCGCGGGAAATACTGGAGCAGGAGAAGAGAATCTTTGTCAGCCAGGCGCAGGACAGCGGCAAACCCCCGGAAATAGTTGAAAAAATGGTATCCGGCCGTATCCAGAAATATCTGAATGATATTACCTTGCTGGGCCAACCCTTTATCAAGGATCCGGACCAGTCTGTTGGGAAATTACTGACCGCCAGGAAAGCTGCGGTGTTGAGCTTCATCCGCTACGAAGTCGGGGAAGGGATCGAGAAAAAAGCCGACAATTTCGCCGCGGAAGTCATGGCTCAGGCAGGCATGAAAAAGTGAGGAGTGAAGGGTGAGGAATGAGGGGTGAGGAGTGGCGAGAATTTAGGAGCAGATGCAAGGTGGGTTGAATGCAATGCAACCCTACTTCATTATTCGAATTTTAAATATACAATGAGAAGTACGCTTGCCGAAAACGACGGATTTTAAATACCGCAGAATACTGCTGAAACTGAGTGGCGAGGCACTGATGGGCGGAGCCAGTTACGGCATTGATCCCTTAGTCATAAAACGGATTGCCGCGGAAATCGGTGAACTCAATAAGTGTGGGGCTGAAATCGCGATCGTAATCGGCGCCGGGAACATCTTCCGCGGTGCCGGTCTCGCCGCCGCGGGGATGGATCGTGTCACGGCCGATCATATGGGCATGCTGGCCACGGTCATGAATTCCCTGGCCTTACAGGATTCCCTGGAACAACTGGGTATGTACGCGCGGGTCATGTCGGCTATCGTCATACACGAGGTTTGCGAGGATTACATCCGCAGACGGGCAGTACGGCACCTGGAAAAGGGGCGGGTGGTTATCTTTGCCGGAGGCACCGGCAATCCTTTCTTTACGACAGATTCTGCAGCCAGTCTCAGAGCCATAGAAATAGGGGCCGATTTGTTTATCAAAGCGACTAAAGTGGACGGCATATATTCCGCCGACCCGTTGCGTGATAAAAATGCCAAACGCTATGATCAGTTGAGTTATGATGAAGTTATTGAACGCAAACTGGGTGTCATGGATACAACTGCTATCGTGCTATGCCGGGAAAACAAGATGCCGCTGCGAGTGCTGGACATGATGCAACCGGGGGCCTTAATGCGCGCGGCACAAGGGTTTAATGAAGGTACCTTCGTCACACTATGAAAATACCAGCCACTAGCAAATAACTTCAAGTTACAAGATTAACTGCCAAATGGTCTTTTACTTGTTGCTTGTTGCTTGTGGCTAGTAGCTTGTAGCTCTGAGTTGGAGTCAACAATGAACGAAAACGATATTGTTAAAGATTCCTCTGACCGGATGGATAAAACTATAACTGCTTTCAGGCATGAATTATCCAAAGTTCGGACGGGCCGGGCACATCCCAGTCTGTTGGAGCATATCACGGTCAAATATTATGGCGCCGAAGTGCCTCTCAGTCAGACGGCCAATATCGGTGTTCAGGACTCACGTACTTTAAGCGTCACCGCATGGGACAGAAAAATCATACCCGACATAGAAAAAGCCATCCTTAATTCCGACCTGGGACTTAATCCTATTACAGCGGGTGGTGTAATTCATATTCCATTACCGGCACTCACCGAAGACCGGCGCAAGGAATTCACGAAGGTGGTCCGGGCAGAGGCGGAAAAAGCCAAGGTCGCCATCCGGAATATTCGGCGGGACGCCAATAATTCCTTCAAGCACTTGATGAAAGGCAAAAATATCACCGAAGATCAGGAACGGCAGGATGAAGAGAAGATTCAGAAAATGACAGACAAACATATTCTGGATATAGACAAGTTACTGTTGGATAAAGAAAAGGAATTAATGGAAATTTGAAAACCAGATGAAAGTAAAAAGTGTAAAGTAGAAAGTTTAATGGTTGAAATCAATATCAATTTTCATTATTTCTTTCCACTTTTAACTTTACACTTTTTACTTCGAATCGCCTTCTTAGAACTTTCTCGTTCCCATTGTAATGAGTCAGCCACCTGATAAAACACAGTCTCCCCATCATATCGCCATTATCATGGATGGCAATGGACGCTGGGCAAAGGATCGTAGTTTGCCCAGGGCCGCCGGCCACAGGGCCGGGGTGAAGGCGCTACGAAGAATTGTTGAGCATTGCATCAGCAAACACCTTGAAACGCTGACGGCTTTTGCCTTTAGTAGTGAGAACTGGCGGCGACCGGAAAGTGAAGTTACGCTGTTGATGGAATTATTCATGACCGCTCTTGATGAACAAGTCAAAGACCTGCATGGGCATGATGTCAAGCTGAAGTTCATTGGCGAGCGGGAGGCTTTTCCTGGAAAACTACGTTCGACGATGGATGCAGCGGAAAAACTGACGGCCGGTAACAGGGGTTTAACTCTGAACATCGCGGCGAATTACGGCGGACGCTGGGATATTACCCGGGTCTGTCGCCAGCTTGCCGAGCAGGTAAGAACCGCAGCGATTACGCTCTCGGATATCAATGAAGATCTACTTGGCCGCAGTCTTTGCCTCGGGAATCAACCGGAACCGGACCTATTTATCCGCACCGGTGGAGAAAGTCGGATAAGTAACTATTTGTTATGGCAGCTTGCCTATACCGAGTTGTACTTCACGGAGGTACTTTGGCCTGATTTCGGCGCTGTCGAATATGATCAGGCCGTGGCATGGTATGCTGACCGCCAACGTCGCTTCGGCCGTACCTCTGAACAGGTGGAAAGTGCTTAAGCAGCGGTTATTAACCGCAGCGATCCTGATTCCTGTCATCATTCTCGCTACCTTTTATTTTAAAACCTTTTATTTTGCGGCCTTGTTAGCGGTGTTCATCAGTCTGGGCGCTTGGGAATGGGCTGGATTGTCAGGATACCAGTATACCGCCAGTAAAGTGTTGTTTGTCCTGCTGGTACTCACACTGCTGGCCATCAGTTTTATCTTTCGCGAAACTTCGCTGTCAACATGGCTAATTTCGCTGGCTTTGTTCTGGTGGTTGTTGGCTGCGCTGGTGGTGATCGTGCAGCAACGGCGCAGGACTCTTAATCTGGGCTCAAGATATCTGAAAGCGGTGATAGGCCTATTCTCCCTGGTTCCAGCCTGGCTGAGTCTGGTAATACTGCATGACAATAGTCTCCATGGCGGGCTTTATGTGATATTTTTATTGACACTAATTTGGCTGGCTGACAGCGCTGCGTATTTTTCCGGCCACCGCTGGGGTAAAACCCGCTTAGCCAGTGTCATCAGTCCGGGTAAAACCTGGGAAGGAGTGCTTGGCGCCATCCTGGTCAGCATTCTTGCCAGCGCTATATTTGCCCTGGCGACTGGAATGCAAGCTCCTGATATAATTATATTTTCATTAATATGCTCGATAACGGTGATGGGATCGATTGTGGGTGATTTAATTGAAAGCCTGGTCAAGCGCCTGGGAAACGTGAAAGACAGTGGCAGTATTTTCCCCGGGCATGGGGGCGTTATGGATCGCATCGATAGCCTGCTCGCTGCGGCACCAATTTTCCTGGCCGGATTGTGGCTGACTCAAGGATTTGAAAGATGAAGGGTATAACCATCCTTGGTTCCACGGGCAGTATCGGTGTCAGTACGCTGGATGTCATGTCCCGCCATCGGGACAAATATGAACTTATCGCCATCAGTGCGAACAAAGACGTTAACGGTCTGCTGCAACAGTGTCGTCACTGGCATCCCCGTTATGCGGTGATGGCAGACCCTGATAGTGCCGCGGGTTTGCGGGCAGCGTTACGATCGGTACATCCTGATATTGAGGTTTTTTCCGGAACCGAGGGGCTGTGTAAAATCGCCTCGTTGCCGGAAACGGATTATGTCATGGCGGCCATCGTCGGGGCGGCGGGGCTGCTGCCAACACTGGCAGCGGCGAATGCCGGTAAGCGTGTATTGCTGGCCAACAAGGAAGCCTTGGTCATGTCCGGCAGGCTGTTTATGGATGCAATTCACGAAAATCAGGCCGAGTTATTACCGATAGATAGTGAACATAATGCAGTGTTTCAGTGTATGCCAGCGGATATCAGCGGCGGTTTACGAGCAACAGGCGTCAACCGCATACTGCTCACCGCTTCCGGGGGCCCCTTCCGCGATAAAAATCTGGCGCAGTTACAGGATGTCACGCCGGACGAAGCCTGCGCCCATCCAAACTGGGTCATGGGCCGGAAAATTTCGGTCGATTCCGCGACCATGATGAACAAGGGCCTGGAAGTCATCGAGGCTTGCTGGTTATTCGATACCTTACCGGATTCTGTTCAGGTCGTGCTGCATCCGCAAAGTATCATTCATTCCCTGGTGGAATATGCAGATGGTTCCGTGTTGGCACAGTTGAGCAATCCGGATATGCGGACACCAATTGCCCACGCCCTGGCCTGGCCGGGAAGAATCGAGTCGGGGGTTGAGCGCTTGAATCTGTTCGATGTGGCCAGACTGGATTTTTATCCACCGGATAACACCAGGTTTCCTTGTCTGCGGCTGGCAACGCAGGCCATGCAGGCTGGCGGGACGGCAACCACCATCCTCAATGCCGCGAATGAAATCGCGGTGGCGAAATTCCTCGACCGCCGTATCCGCTTTACGGAAATCCCGCGGATTGTGGAATTGACACTGGAACATGTTACTTCTGGCCCGGCCAGCACCCTGGACTATATTCTGCAAGCGGACCAGCAGGCCCGGCATTATGCTATAGCGGCCAGCCAGGAGTTGGCGGCATGAATTCCGTGATTACACCTCACTCCTCACTCCCCACTCTTCACCATACTTCTAATGGTTGATTTTCTGCAGGCAGTCATCGCCTTTATCTTTGCTCTGGGCCT
>Ga0156298_1031_pt1 | contig 11316 bp, 12 predicted proteins | sample RifCSPlowO2_12_FD_107946 | JGI IMG/M metagenome (GOLD analysis project Ga0156298, IMG submission 107946) | Gammaproteobacteria bacterium RIFCSPLOWO2_12_FULL_52_10
GATCCCGGCCCTGCGTGTTATGGCCGGGGTGGTCACCAGGCCACGGTGACGGATGCCAACCTGGTGCTGGGCCGCTTGCCGGGTTCCGCGCTACTGGGCGGCAATCTGGCGCTGGATCTCACTGGCGCCAGGCGGGCACTGACTGAGCTCGCCGCGCGATTGGGACTGGAGAGTGCGGAAACGGCGGCACTGGGCGTGGTGCGCCTTGCCAATGAACACATGGCGCAGGCATTGAGAGTGATCTCGATACAGCGGGGTATCGATCCGCGGCAGTTCACCCTGGTGGCTTTCGGCGGCGCCGGCGGCTTGCATGTATGTGATTTGGCCGATGATCTGGAGATAGGACGAATCCTGGCGCCGTTACAGGCCGGCGTCCTTTCGGCCCTGGGGATGCTGGTGGCCCCATCCGGCCGGCAGTTGACCCGCACCCTGGCAAGGTTGCTGCGCGATTGCAGCGACATGGAGATTAATCATGACCTGGAACAACTCGCTCAGACCGGCCAGTCGTCTCTGGTAGCGGAAGGCGTGAACGTTGCACAACTCAGCCTGAATCCCGCGCTGGATTTATGTTACCGCGGCCAGGGCTATCCCTTGACTGTGCCCTGGACGAACAGCAGCACCGCGGAGCAACTGTTCCATGCCGCTCATGAGCAACGCTATGGTCATCGCCTGGACGCGCCGGTGGAAGTGGTCAATCTGCGCATGGGTGTTCGTTGCCCCGGCATTAAGTTATCTTTACCGGAACTGAAGACTGGAATGTGCTCAGGATGGGACACGGGCCGTGTTCATGGCTGCCCGGAACCGGTTCCGATCATGCAGCGCGCGCAAATACCTGTCGCTGTGGACATACCCGGACCGCTGCTGGTCTGCGATACTGTGGCGACGACCTATGTTGCTCCTGGCTGGTGCTGCCGCCGGGATAAATATGGGAATCTGCTGATAAATAAATATTGAATCATATGCGCGGGTATATGGTTATGCAGAACTTAAACACGCCGCTCTTCAGCGGCCGCTACGGACGTCTCGGTAACTGTTCCTGACGTGACTCTACCTCCTGCATCCATGCAGTCGTGTCCTCTCGCGACATAATCACATCCATGCAAAAAAATAAAAACCCGCTGAAAGCGGGTTTAGGTTTTGGCGGGGAGCCAAGAAGATACAACTTGTTATTTTATTTTTGCTTCCTTGTAGATGACATGCTTGCGAACAACCGGATCGAATTTCTTCAGCTCCAGTTTATCCGGCATGGTCCGTTTGTTCTTCGTTGTCGTATAAAAATGTCCCGTTCCGGCTGATGAGACCATACGGATTTTTTCTCTCGCGGTAGCCATGATCCAGCTCCTATACCCGCTCGCCGCGGGCGTGGATATCCGCCAGCACCTGCTCGATACCAAACCGGTCGATAATGCGCAGGCCTTTGCGGCTGACCCGCAGCCTGACCCAGCGCTTTTCGCTTTCCAGCCAGAACCGACGCCGGTGCAGATTAGGCATAAAGCGTCGCTTGGTCTTGTTATTGGCATGGGACACGTTGTTCCCGACCAGAGGCCGCTTGCCGGTGACCTGACAGATTTGTGACATTCCGGGGTACTCGAACAGTTATTAAAAGGGATGGGGATTCTACCCGGAAAAGATTGAAAAAAAAAGCGATATGGGGAACCAGATTTTAGGGGCTGGGCAACCGATTCCGCTAAAATCACCACTCCTGGACATTATAAGCCCCTGAATCCTAACCCCTAAATCCTATAACAGCCCCCGTTCCGCGAACGACACGACTTCGGTGTGGCCAACCACGATATGGTCCAGGACGCGAACGTCGATCAAGCCGAGAGCATCTTTCAGCCTGCGGGTAATCAGGCGGTCTGATTGGCTGGGTTCGGCCACTCCGGAGGGGTGATTATGGGCAAAAATAAGGGCTGCCGCGTTGTGGTATATGGCCCGGCGGACCACTTCGCGCGGATGGACGCTGGCGCCATCGATGGTGCCGTTAAACAGTTCCTCGAAGCAGATCACACGGTGGCGGTTGTCCAGAAACAGGCAAGCGAAGACTTCATGCGGGTAAGCGCGCAGCCGGGCTTTGAGATAATTCCGGGTATCGCCCGGACTGGCCAGCGCGGTATCGCGCCGCAGGCTGGTTTCCAGGTAACGGCGGCCGAGTTCCAGGGCGGCCTGGAGCTGGACGTATTTGGTCGCACCGACCCCCGCATTGCGGCTGAGTTCTTGCAGATCCAGTTCAAGTAGCGTACGCAGCCCCTGGTAACGGCTTAACAGGTCCCGACCCAGATCAACGGCGGTTTTCCCCTGGATGCCGGTACGCAGGAAAATCGCCAGTAACTCGGCATCGGATAATGCCCTGGCACCTCGGGAGAGCAATTTTTCCCGGGGCCGTTCGGCTTTAGGCCAGTCAGTGATGGGCATCTTAGTTAACCTCCCTGTCTAGTGAACTTTCTGTGAAATATCCCGCGAATTCAGTGACCTGCAATCGCGCAATCAATATCCATTATAGGGTAAGCGCGGTATTCCTGCCAGAGATCGAAATGCATTATGGAAATTACAGTAAATCAATTGCTTGCAAGTAAAAATAACAGTTATTTCATGGATAGGTTAAAATTATTACTGTGGAAACCTTAACAAATAAACGAATTCTGCTCGGTGTTACCGGTGGGATTGCGGCTTATAAAAGCGCCGACCTGATCCGGCGCTTACAGGAACGTGGCGCTGAGGTGTTGGTTGTCATGACCAAAGCGGCCTGTGAATTCATTACCCCCCTGACTATGCAGGCTTTGTCAGGCAAACCCGTTCATATCGAATTGCTGGATCCTGCCACAGAGGCGGGTATGGGGCATATCGAGTTAGCCCGCTGGAGTGATGTCATCGTTGTTGCCCCGGCCACGGCAAATTTTATTGCCCGGGTGAGTCACGGCATGGCTGATGACCTGTTGTCCGCAATATGTCTGGCCGCCACCGTTCCGATCCTGTTAGCGCCGGCGATGAATCAGCAAATGTGGCTGAATCCGGCCACCCAGACTAATATTCAAACCCTGTCCGCAAGAGGCATCTTCCTGGCGGGTCCGGCATCCGGGATGCAGGCCTGTGGAGAAATCGGACCGGGCCGCATGCTCGAACCAATGGAACTGGCCGCTGCGGTGAATGCCGTCTTCACCACGCGGGCTCTGGATGGCAAACACGTCATGGTTACCGCTGGACCGACGCAAGAGGCAATCGACCCGGTGCGCTTTATCAGTAATCGCAGTTCCGGACGTATGGGGTATGCAATCGCCAGGGCGGCGCAGGAGGCCGGCGCCGAAGTGACTCTGGTATCCGGCCCCACGGCGTTACCTGCCCCGGAACGTGTGAAATACGTACCGGTAAAGACCGCCGAACAAATGTGCAAGGCAGTATTGGCCCAGGCGGCCAAGCAGGATATTTTCATAGCCACCGCTGCAGTCGCCGATTACCGTTGCGCCGAGATTGCCGGCGAAAAGATTAAAAAAACCACCGCTGATCTGGTATTGGCCCTGCGCAAAAACCCGGACATCCTCGCAGAAGTGGCGCAATTGCCGCAACCGCCTTATACAGTGGGTTTTGCCGCTGAAACCAGTGCGATTAAGGAAAACGCCCTGGTGAAACTCCGCAGCAAGGGTCTGGATATGATAGCAGCCAACCAGGTCGGAGACGGTCTGGGGTTTGAAAGTGACGAGAATGCGCTGGAAGTCATGTGGGATGGCGGCAACATCAGTCTTGAGTTGAATTCCAAGGATAAACTTGCCCGGCAATTAATTGATATCGTGGCACGAAGATATAATGAGAAACATCCACCGCAATCCCATTAAGGCGGAGTGATCAGTGAGTTTAGATCCGGAACAACATTCCGTGAACGGCAACCCTGCCATCAATAAAAGGAACAGTTTCGCCATCATCGCTTTTTGTATCACCATCCTGGCCAATGGCGGATATAGTGCGGAAGGAACAACGCAGCCGGAAAGAAGCATCGCCAGCGACCAGGCAGCCATCATCTCAACATACTTTGTATCGATCCGGAATCAACTCACCGAATTGGCCAGGGACTCGGAACTGATACAACTATTTACCGCTGGCGATGCCATCAACCTGGGCCAGGAAGCAACGCGCCGTACGGACCAATTTGCGTCCACCCTGAAGTTACGGCTCCTGATCCCTGGGCAATATGAAGTGGATAATACCACCCATCCACCCTTGGGATTTACTTCTTTGGAGCTATTGCGACGGGCAGAGGTAACCACTGAGACTATTAATCCCGAGGCATTGATGCTTGGTTCCGATAATGCCCACATTGTCTTTATTGAGCGCGTCAACGATGGGACCGGGGCCTTAATCGGACTGATCCATCTGAGTCTGGGCGCAGATCACTTCGATCGTGCCATAGCCACGCTCGCAGTACCATCCGCTTATCTGGAATTGCAGCAGACGATCGGGGAACATTTACAAGTACTGGCAACTAAGGGCAAACCTGAGTACAGGCAGGGGGAGCCCCTGCAGGCCAGCATTGCGGGGACCGGCTGGAGCCTGGCTTACTGGGTCGATGGCGGGGCTGCCTCGATTATTGAGAACGAAGGCGGTAGCGCAATCACGACAGCCATCGTAATCGCTCTAATCCTGCTGCTGGCAGTCGCTGCCGGAGTGATTTACTTGCGCCGGGGCCGGACCCGGACCGCCGTTGCCCCCGCCGATGACGGGACCATGACCGGTGAAGGCGTAGTTTATACCGGTGCCTTACGGGCCATTCTGGAGGGAGCACACCCTGGTATGGAAAAACTGATCCCGAATCTGGCTTCCATGAATTTCTGGGAAGGCAACATACGTCCTATATCCCAGGGCATGTCCGGGAATGATATCACCATGGTCGCCAGTGCTAAGGAAATGAAGGTGGCGGCAGGTGGGGATTTTTTCGATCTGACGGGGGGAGGCGACACAAGCACCGGCGAGACCATAACAGAACCGAAAACCGGCAAGCCGGCAAAATCACCGGCCGCGCAATCCCAGCCGGTAAAACCTGAAATTTCACCCACTATCTTCCGTACTTATGATATCCGGGGAGTCGTCGGCAAAGACCTGACACCTGAAAGTGTCCAAAAAATCGGTCAGGCGATCGGCAGTGAGGCCGCTGCCCGGAAGGAAAAAAAGATTGCGGTCGGCAGGGATGGCAGGCTTTCCAGTCCGGAACTGGCAGCGGCCTTAATCGCAGGTCTGCGTGCCGCCGGACGTGATGTTATTGATATCGGTCTGGTGCCGACACCGGTTCTCTATTTTGCCACGCATACACTCGATACCCGCAGCGGGGTGATGTTAACAGGCAGTCATAACGGACCAGATTACAACGGGCTGAAGATAGTGCTGGCGGGAGAAACCCTGTCCCAGGATTCGATCCAGGGTATTTACCACCGGATCATGGAGGACAATCTGGAATCCGGTCAGGGCAGTCTGGATACGCGCGAAATCACCACCGATTACATACGCCGGATCACGGAAGATATCCCGGTTGCACTGGGCGGCGCTTTCAAACTGGTAGTGGATTGCGGCAACGGTGTTGCTGGAATCCTGGCGCCACAGCTGTACCGGGCGCTTGGTCATGATGTCATAGAACTGTTTTGCGATGTGGATGGCAAATTTCCGAATCATCATCCTGATCCCAGCCAACCGGAAAACCTGCAGACCTTGATCGACAAGATCAAAACAGAACAGGCGGATTTGGGCTTTGCCTTTGATGGCGATGGGGATCGTCTGGGCGTGGTTGATGGTGATGGAAATATCATCTGGCCGGACCGCCAGTTGATGATACTTGCTCAGGACGTCCTGAGCCGTAATCCCGGCGCCCCGATCATTTATGATGTCAAATGCAGCCGGCATCTCAAGGCCGTCATAACAGCGGGAGGTGGGCAGCCCCTGATGTGGAAAACCGGTCACTCCCTGATCAAGAACAAGATGAAGGAAGTCAATGCTCCCCTGGCTGGCGAGATGAGTGGCCATATCTTTTTTAAAGAGCGGTGGTACGGTTTCGATGATGCGCTCTATACCGGCGCCCGGTTGCTGGAAGTTTTAATGCGAACCAAGGGTAAACCGGCCACAACCTTCGCGAAGGTACCGAATGCCGTGGCAACCCCTGAACTTCGGGTTGATTTGCCGGAATCCGCTCACCAGAGCTTTATGGGTGAATTACGGGATCGGATTGCCTTTGCTGATGCTGAAGTGTTTGCTGTTGACGGCTTCCGGGTCGAATTCCACGACGGCTGGGGCCTGGTTCGTCCATCCAATACAACACCCTGTCTGATATTACGCTTCGAGGCCGATACCCAGGAAGCATTGTCCAGGATTAAATCACAATTTCACGACTTGTTATTATCGGTTAATCCCGATTTAAAGCTGCCATTTTAACGACTTTACGGTTTACCACGGCTGACGAACCCTTGTGATTAAGAGGTTATCCAGACCCCCCTGCAATACTCCGAATTACATCCACAGTTAATCTAATCCAGGCTTGGAGTAAGTGCATACTAGTGCTGTAAATATTATTTTTTCAGGGGTAAAATGAAGTTAACGATCCTAAACTGATTACCTGCGAACCAGATCAGCCATGCCACAAGCAAAATCAACCCAGCCAGGCTTTGATGCGGACATCATCGCCAAAGTCTTGATTGAAGCCCTGCCTTATATCAAGCGTTTCAGTGGCAAGACTATTGTGATCAAATATGGCGGCAACGCCATGGTCGACCAACAATTAAAAGACAGCTTCGCCCGTGACATCGTGCTAATGAAACTGGTCGGTATTAATCCGGTCGTCGTCCACGGCGGCGGCCCTAAGATCAGTGAATTGCTGGCCCGCATCGGCAAGGAATCACGCTTTGTGAAGGGCATGCGCGTCACGGACAGTGAAACCATGGATGTCGTTGAAATGGTACTGGGGGGGCTGGTTAACAAGGAAATCGTCAACTTAATCAACCATCACGGTGGCAGTGCCGTGGGTCTGAGCGGCAAGGACGGTGAGATGATCAGGGCGCGAAAGCTCAGTTTTACCGCGAACGAACTGGACCAGGAAGCATCCGAGATCATCGATATCGGCCATGTCGGAGAGGTGGCCAGTATAAATACCGCCGTGGTTGATATGTTGATCAGCGGCAACTTCATCCCGGTCATAGCCCCGATCGGCGTTGGTGATGACGGGCTGTCCTATAATATCAACGCTGATTTGGTGGCCGGCAAGCTGGCGCAGGTGCTGCAAGCGGAAAAACTGATCATATTAACCAATACAACCGGAGTACTGGATGCCAAAGGCAATATCCTTACCGGACTGGCCGCAGGCAAGGTAAACCGTCTGATCCAGGACGGCACCATTCACGGCGGGATGTTGCCCAAGATTAATTCGGCCCTCGACGCCGTCACTGGCGGTGTTAAAACCTGTCATATCATTGATGGCCGTCTCCAGCATGCCGTGTTGCTGGAAATATTCACGGATATGGGTGTCGGCACTTTGATTCATGGGAAAAACGCCTGATATGAGCGCCAAGAAAAGACCGGATCGCCGGCAGCAAATCCTGGAAGTCCTGGCCCAGCAACTTGAATCGAATCCGGGCTCACGTATTACAACGGCCGCTTTGGCCAGGGCCGTGGGCGTGTCGGAAGCGGCCTTGTACCGGCACTTCTCCAGTAAGGCCAAGATGTTCGAGTCGCTGATTGAATTCGCGGATGATTCGGTATTTGGTCTGATCAACAAGATTCTGGATCAGGAGAAGGATGCAGTGGATCGGTGCGGACGCATAATCCATCTATTACTGGGATTTTCCGAACGCAATCCAGGCATCACCCGCATCTTACTGGGCGACGCATTGGTCGGTGAAAACGAGCGTCTGCGTATACGCGTCGGCCAGTTCTTCGAACGCATCGAGACGCAATTCAGACAGGTGCTGCGGGAGGCTAATCTGAGCAATGGACCGCGAGCGGTGGCAGGGATAGACGCCACAGCCAATCAATTCATGTCTTATATCGAGGGCAGGATGGTGCAGTATGTGCGGAGTAATTTCCAGCGGCGACCCACCGTCCACTGGGAAGAACAATGGCCTGCCTTGCAGGCGGGTGCATTCAAATAACCAGCGTAGTCAGGAGTTTCTGACAATCTGGCACTCGATGCAGAATTACATCTTTTTCAGTTCCTTGAACCGCTCGATATCCGCGGTGAAGGAGGCACGGGTATTTTCTATTTCCAGCTCTCTTTCCGCGATGAAGCTTTCGTTGTTTTTGACACGCTGGCGCAGGTCTTCAATATCTTTCAATAAAGCTTCATTCGGGGCCTTGCCGCCACGTTCAGCTTCAGCTGCTGCCTCAATGCGTTTATCCAGATCAGCCTGGGCCTTTTCGATGCGCGATTTGGCGAGTGTTATCCGTGCTTGTATCGCCCTGATATTATCGTTACGGACTTTTTCTATGTCCTCAATTTTGGTATAGACGTCCAGCAGGATTTGATCTTTTCTTGCCTGTTCCTCTGCTGCCTGTTTTTCTTCCAGCTCTATGGCAGCCTGCTTTTTTTCCGCCTCAATTTCCTCCTCAGTTTTCACCCGATCCTGTTCGCTTACCACGCGACCCTGCCGGTTGAGTTCCTCGTGCCCCTGCTGGGCGAACTCCGGCGGGACAGTCGTACCGCATTCACGCACACCCTCATTGTTAGTCCAGCATTTGATGGTTGCTGCCTGAGCGGCCAGGCCGACGCAACTAATTAAGGTGGTAACCAGAAAATTCCTTAATAATTTGTATGTTATTTTCATGGTGCTTCTCGCTGTGGATTATGCAAAATCTAGTTTGTTGATAATAGTATAGTCTTGACCATGGATTCAGTGAAATTCCGCCACTTACACTCGGCGATTAAACGCCATATTGTAGCCGGTAAACATGGACCCTCTCCAGATGTCCGCCCATGTCCGGACTCTCATGCATATATTCAATGATATTGTCCAGATTAATAACGCTTAAGACCTGCAATTGCCACTGATGTTCCACTTCCTGTACGGCAGAGAGCTCACCCTGGCCGCGTTCCTGCCGATCGAGCGCAATCACCACACCGGCAGGCTGGGCATGATAGCGGTTAATGATGTCCAGCGAATAGCGCACCGACAGCCCGGCGGAAATAACATCGTCGACAATCAGTACCTTGCCAGCCAGAGGCGCGCCGACTAACACACCGCCTTCGCCATGGTCCTTCGCTTCCTTTCGGTCAAAGCAGTAAGGCACGGGACGCTGATACAGCTGCGCCAGGGCGATGCTCAAGGATGCAACCAATGTGATCCCCTTATAAGCCGGTCCAAACAGCATGTCATACTCGAGCCCGGCATCCTGGACGGCATGGGCGTAAGACCGACCCAGCCTGGCCAGACTTTCACCGTCATTAAACAACCCAGTGTTGAAAAAATAGGGGCTGATTCTGCCTGATTTCAACTTGAATTCGCCAAAGCTCAATACGCCGCGTTGTAAGGCAAATTCAATCAGCTCGCGCTGGTAGTCTCGCATGAAGATTTATAGTTTTTAGGAGTTGACGGATATAAAGGGCTTAGGATATGTGAGATGGGCTCCGGAATCCAGAACTCAAGCGATGTCTGTTATCATAAGAGCCGCCCGGAAATAAAAATAACTCGCGGCAAGTGTAGTGAATTTGCGCTGGCGATCAAAGGAGAGCGCTACGTCCTCCCCTTTAGCAACCCCATTGCATTGTACCCGCTGCAAGCTGCGGGGTTTTATCAATTAATAAATTACGGCGATGAAGATTATTACCCTGAATGTAAACGGCATACGCTCCGCATACCGGAAGAAATTTTTCGACTGGATGCTGGAACAGCGGGCTGATGTCATCTGTCTGCAGGAAACCAAGGCCCAGGTTGAACAACTGCCTGAGGACATATTGTCGCCCACTGGCTATCACGCTTATTTCAATGATGCGGAAAAGAAAGGCTACAGCGGCGTCGCCCTGTATACACGACAGGAGCCGGATTCTGTCCAGCTGAAGCTGGGCTGGCCACGGGCGGACATGGAAGGACGTTATCTCCAGGCGGATTTCGGCAAGTTGAGCATCGTCTCCCTGTATTTACCCTCCGGCTCCTCCGGCCCGGAACGACAGCAAATCAAATTCGACTTTATGGATAAATTCATGCCGGTGCTGAAGCATATGCGGCGGCAGCATCGGGAATATATTTTATGTGGTGACTGGAATATCGCACATAAGGAAATCGACCTGAAAAACTGGCGTGGCAATCAAAAAAATTCAGGTTTTTTACCCGAGGAAAGAGCCTGGCTGGACGAAGTATTCGGCGACCGGGGTATGGTCGATGCGTTCCGGGCAATCAATCAGGAACCCGACCAATACACCTGGTGGTCGAACCGCGGTCAATCGTGGGCCAAGAATGTCGGGTGGCGCATTGACTACCAAGTGATCACGCCGGGATTAAAGAACAAGGTAGTAAAAGCTTCTATTTATAAGGACCAGCGTTTTTCCGATCATTCGCCCTTGCTCATCGAATATGATATGAAGCTGTAATTCCTGACTCGCTATTCGGTTATAAACTGCTGCTGAAATGTAAACGTATAGGTTTCCGCCTCTCCATCCGGGTTGAAACTCACATTATAGGTCAGCATCTCGCCGTTATTTACCGAGGTTTCGGCCAGATAATAGATGGCGCCAGGCTCACCTGATTCAATAAGCTCCCGGACCGTCAGCTGGCTTAATTGAGAATTCAGATTGGTTGCCGTGGCCTTAACAATAGCCTTGACGGGTTTGGTGGATGTGCCCATGACCTGTTTCAGGATCGAGACATTCAGCAGCGCCCGGTTGTTGCTGCGTCTGATGTTATAGAGCTTGGCAATCTCAGGCGTCAGGCTATTGGTAGTAAAGGCGTTATAATGAACCGTGTAGGCGCCGAAGGTTTCGACTTGTTCCGCGGGTGCGGGCAAGGCAACACTCAGGAATATCAGACTGATGCATAATGTGAGACATCTTGCCATAAATACCACCTTGAGCAGTATGTAAATTATGATTATGAACTATAGCAGACGAATGCGAAGTCAAAAGTATATATTATCGGGACCGCCCTGTATCAACCACTGAAGTCACTGTCTAACTACTTGTTTTTAAAATAATCCAGCAAGGCCTGTTAATTTAAGGAAACTCTGAATAAGTCCTTCCTGGACTTTCCAGAGCCCGCAAAGTAAATGGTGTGACTTTTTACTTTGCTCCATTTTTCAATCCCGCCCTGGCAGGATTGAAAAATGCCGGCATATCCCCGTGCCGGGCGAAACCTCTGAGTT
>Ga0156298_1020_pt1 | contig 11262 bp, 8 predicted proteins | sample RifCSPlowO2_12_FD_107946 | JGI IMG/M metagenome (GOLD analysis project Ga0156298, IMG submission 107946) | Gammaproteobacteria bacterium RIFCSPLOWO2_12_FULL_52_10
GTTATAAGTGTAAAGTGAAAAGAAATGACAATTCGAGTTGAGAATAAATTCTAAAAATAACCATTACTGATCACTTTTAACTTTCCGCTTTATACTTTTTACTTCTCATTGTTCTGGCAGGGCGAAAACGTTAATGGAATTATAACCCCTGTTGGGGTTGATCCCGGCCTGTACCATCAGCAGTCTGGAGAGTATGCCTTCTCCGGTGAGCACCGCCAGATACTGGCGCCCGTTAACCGCATAAGTGATGGTGCTGTTCTGGATCGGGCCGCGTAGTTGCCTTTGCCAGAGCAACCGGCCGCTCTTGGCATCGAAGGCCCGCAATTGCTGCGCCAGATCACCCCAGAAAATCAAGTCACCAGCCGTCGCCAGCATGGCGCTATTGCCCGGTGCCCGGCCGCTATAGATGCGTTGAACCTCACCGGTAGCCATATTAATCCTGGCCAGGCCGGCGAACGCCTCGAGATTTTTCCCCAGTCTGGCGCTGCCGACACGGCGTTCCGGTGGCTGACCTCCCGGTCCGGCCGCGGTCATGTCGAGACAGTTATCCGCATAGGGGACATAGAGGGCATTCTGTTCAGGATGATAAGCGGTGGGCCAATAGCTACGAACGTTCCAGAAACAGATGATATGCTGATCACCCGGATGCCTGGCAATCATGTCCGTGTTGATATGAACAGTCCCGGTATGCACATCGATATCCTTAATCAGGAAGTTGGGCACATCAAATGGAAATGGTGTTGCCCACAGAAACCTGCCGTCGTCACGATCCAGGGCCCAGATGCCGCCGCCCTCGCCAACCATGACCGTCATGTCCCTTTCACTGCCCCTGGAAATATCGGGATTGATCCATTTAACATAGGCCGGATCAGGTTCGAACCGGGAGTGTAACAACATGCGTTCATGGGGATAGTCAAGATCCCAGTCGTCACCGGGATTATGCTGGTAATACCAGACCATCGCCCCGGTCTCGGGATTGAGGGCCACGGTGGAGTTGGTGAATAATTCCGCGGGCGCATGGGTAGGAATGGCATTTTCATCACCCCCGTGGCGTTCGGATCGGGTATATGGCGAAGGGTTGGCGACGCCCCAGTAAACCAGACGACGTACTGGATCATAGGTCCCAGGCAATCCCCAGGTGGAGGCGATCCGCCTGGCATCTGTAATGTTGCCCCAGGTGTCTCCGCCAGGTTCACCGCTACGGGCGGCGCTGTAGAAACGCCAGACTTCAGCGCCGGTTTTGGCTTCATGGGCCGATACATAACATTCCTTATTTCCGCCATAACAAGCACGTCCGGTCATAACCTTGCCTTCGATGACAACGGGTGCTGAGATCAATGCACCTTCGCTGCGGGTTTGCCATCTGACTGCCCCGGTCCGTGCATCCAGCGCGACCAGGTAACCATCCGGAGCCGGGTAGTAAACCATGTCGGCATAGATAGCCAGCCCTTTGGCCCTGGATATGCCGGTGGGACGCCGGTGTTCCCACAACAACTCGCCGGTGGCGGCGTTGTAGGCCTGAACCGCAGCACCGGGCAGTATCACATAGAGCATCCCCCGGTAGACCAGCGGTATACTCTCCTGGGTGCCTGGCGCGAATTCATGCGACCAGACTAAATCAAGTGTGGTGATATTCTCCCGGTTGATTTGTCGCAGTGGGCTGTAACGCTGGGCATCGTAAGTGCGGCTGACCATCAACCAGTCATCCGGCGAGGGATTCAAGAGCATTTCCTGCGTGACTGGGGCAAAACCTGCTTTGGATTCGTGCTGCGCCAGACACGGCCCGGTCAGAATGCCGGCATAAAGCCAGAGTAAACACACCCGCCTGCCGTTGGACAATAGTCCAGGTCTATACATATGATCGCCAGTTCAGGTTCGTTATGATTTATGCTGAGAATGTATTTCGAGGGTTAATATTATCACTAATGACTCACAAACGGATCGCCATAGGCATTGCAATCATTGCTCGCCGACATTTCGATTCATAGGTAAAATAGTTTTAAAACAGAAGGTAATCTCAGTTTTTTCGATTGATTGATAATTGATAATATTGCTGTCTGAATCGATGGGCGATTAAATTATGTGTGGAATTGTAGGAGCCGTTGCGCAAAGAGACGTTTGTCCGATCCTGCTGGAAGGCCTAAAGCGTCTGGAGTACCGGGGCTATGATTCGGCCGGGATCGCCGTATTGAATAGCAACCACAAACTGGAGCGGGTTCGTGTGCTTGGGAAGGTCCAGGACCTGGTAACAAGTCTCAGTACACAACCGTTGCATGGTGGAACAGGAATAGCGCATACCCGCTGGGCGACGCACGGCAAGCCCAGTATTGAAAATGCCCACCCGCACGTCTACAAGGAAAAAATTGCACTGGTGCATAACGGTATCATCGAGAATCATGAACTACTGCGGCAGCAGCTAATTCAACACGGTTTTGAATTCAGTACGGAAACGGACACGGAAGTGATTGTCAATCAGATTGAGTATTATCTGCGGGACGGCCAGGATTTACTGCATGCTGTATTCAATACCGTCGATGACTTGGAAGGCGCCTATTCGCTGGGGATTATCTGCACCGATGACCCAGGCCGGATCATAGCAGCCCGCTCCGGCAGTGCCCTGGTTATCGGTGTCGGAATTGGCGAATATTTTATTGCATCTGATATCTTCGCCCTGTTACCGGTGACGCAACAATTTATCATTCTTGAAGAGGGCGACATCGCTGATATTCAGAGTGATAAACTGCTGATCTACGATAAAAACCATCAGGCGGTGACACGGCAAATCATCATTTCGCAACAGGTTGCTGAAGCCGTGGATAAAGCCGGTTACCGGCATTATATGCTGAAGGAGATCTTCACCCAGCCATTGGCCATCGCCGAGACTCTGGAAGGACGGTTGACCGATGGCCTGGTGCTGGAGTCAGCTTTCGGTATGGGGGCAGCCGCTATCTTTGACAATGTTGAAGCCGTTGATATTGTTGCCTGCGGCACCAGTTACCATGCCGGCCTGGTAGCCAAATACTGGCTGGAGGCGACAGCCGGGATTCCTTGCCAGGTGGAAATCGCCAGCGAATATCGCTACCGGCGGAAGGTAGTGCGGAACAATAGTCTCTTTGTCACCATCTCCCAGTCGGGAGAAACGGCCGACACCATGGCAGCTCTCGAGCTGGCCAAGACTTTGAATTACCTCAGTACGCTGGCTATTTGTAATGTACCGGAAAGCTCCATCACAAGGGCATCAGAACTGGTATTTCTTACCCATGCCGGACCGGAAATCGGGGTTGCGTCAACTAAGGCCTTCACGACCCAATTGACGGCCTTGTTTATGCTGATGATCGTGTTGGCACGCCGCCATGGCTTGGCCAGCGAACAGGAAAAGGCATTGGTGCGCCATCTGGAAACCCTGCCTGGTAAGATCAATCTGGCGCTGGATCTTAGTCAACAGCTCAGTGAATTGGCCGAGCGGTTCGCCGACAAACACCATGCGCTGTACCTGGGCAGGGGAGCGATGTTACCGGTGGCGATGGAAGGTGCCCTGAAACTGAAGGAAATCTCCTATATCCATGCCGAAGCCTATGCGGCCGGGGAATTAAAGCATGGGCCGCTGGCGCTCGTCGACAACGATATGCCGGTGATAGCCGTAGCCCCGAATAACCAGTTGCTGGAAAAGCTGAAATCTAACTTGCAGGAGGTCAGGGCCCGGGGCGGAAAGTTGTATGTTTTTACGGATACCGACGTGGATATACAGGCATCCGAAGATATCTGTATGATCAGAATGGCGCCGGTGCCTGATAGCATTGCCCCGATCGTGTATACCGTACCGTTACAATTATTTGCCTATCATATCGCCGTTTTGAAGGGGGCGGATATTGATCAACCACGCAACCTGGCCAAGGCCGTCACCGTGGAATAAACGGCATAACTGGTGTGGCAATGCATGCATCAGTATTACCAAATGTAACCACAGTGTTGACGATAGACCGAGATATTTCACCTTGCCGGGAGCGTTACCATGAATATTCTGTGCTTCCTATATTTTTTAATATTTTTGTAAGACAATACCCGCCACTTTCGTCACGAAAACTGTTTTGTTTTATAACCGATGAATAAACCTGTTGAAACCATCCGTATCCTGGTAGTTGACGACGATAACGATATCTTGTTATTGCTGGATAAATGGCTGAAGCAGGAAGGCTTCGAGGTAATCACGGTCACTAGCGCTGAAGAGGCGTTAAAGAAACTAATGTTTGCCCGGATCAATCTGGTGATATCAGATTTGATCATGCAGGGCATGAGTGGCATGGAACTGCTGACGGAAATTCACCGGGAAAATCCGTTATTACCCGTGATCATGCTCAGCGGCCAGGCGACGATACCCGACGCCGTGCAAGCGACTCATCTCGGTTCCGCCGCGTTCTTGACCAAACCTGCCGCCAGAGAGGATTTAATCGGCCACGTCAAGCGTGCCTTGCGGATTGGGCCTTACCAAACCGAAAAAGGTCGGTTCGGCAAGGATATTATTTACAAGAGCAAGGCCATGAGCGACTTGCTGGAATTGGCAGAACTGGTTGCCGATAGCGATATAACCGTATTCATCAGCGGGGCTACCGGCACGGGCAAGGAAGTCATAGCCAGAGCCATTCATGATGCGAGTACACGCGGTCAGAAGCAGTTTGTGGCGATTAATTGTGGCGCCATCCCGGAACAGTTGCTGGAATCGGAATTATTCGGTCACGAAAAGGGTGCGTTTACCGGCGCCAACACCAGACATGAAGGTTTGTTTCAGGCTGCCCATGGCGGTACCCTGTTCCTGGATGAAATCGGCGACATGCCGTTGAGCCTACAGGTCAAATTACTGCGGGTGTTACAGGATTTACAGGTAAGGCCTGTTGGTTCGACAAAAACCTATCCGGTCGATGTCCGGATCATCTCTGCGACGCATCGTGACCTCGATGCCGCAGTAGCGAATGGTGAATTCCGGGAAGATCTTTTTTATCGTTTGAAAGTTGTGCCATTGGCGATGCCGGATTTAACCGAGCGGCGCGAGGATATTCCGCTGCTGGCGACCCACTTTTTGCGGAGGCATGCGGAACGCAATGGTAAACCGGCCAAGCATTTTGCCCCGGCGGCCATGGAATATCTCATGACCTCCCCCTGGCCGGGAAATATCCGCCAACTGAACAATGTCCTGGATTTGTGCTGTACCTTGTGCAAAACGGAGACGATCCCTTTGAGCCTGGTCCAGAAAGCGATGCAGGACCAGCCGGGCGGTATCCAAACGCTGAAGGACGCCAAACACAGGTTCGAGAGGAATTATCTATTAGGTGTATTGCGCATGACTCACGGGCATGTCGCCAATGCAGCACGTATGGCGGGTAGAAACAGGACTGAATTTTATAAGTTGCTTAACCAGCACGATATTGATCCGGCCGAATTTCGCCGTGCAAAAGCTGATGAAAGCGAGGTCTAAATTATAAACGTTAAAACGAGGATGACTTTATGAGCGATGCAAAAATTGTAGTAAAAATTGATCCCGATCTGGAGACGCTGATCCCCGGCTTTTTGAATAACCGTACCAAAGATTTGACGACGCTGCGCGTCGCGCTGGCTGAGAAAAATTTTCAGTCGCTTCAGTCTATAGGACATAGTTTAAAGGGCGTTGGTGGTGGTTATGGCTTCACCGGCATGTCGGAAATCGGTGCCGCCATCGAGAAAGCAGCGAAAGGCCAGGCGTTGGAGGAGTTAACAGATCTAGTAGACAGGTACGGCAAATATCTGACTGCGGTAGAAGTTGTTTATGAATAAGCATCGATCATGTCTGAACTAACACAACCTCAGGCCAGCAGAGGATTCGTTTATTTAGTTACGATACTGCTCGGCTTTTCATTCACTTTTATACTGCTGTCCATTGCCAGGAATAACGCGCTTGATTTCAACCGGCGCGAATTCCAATTGCAATCGGTTTCCATCAAAGAATCCGTATTAAGGAATGTTTCCGCAGCCCATAACGCCACACATGGCATAGCGGCATATTTTCTGTCCAATCCGGAACTGACACAATCGCAGTTCAATATTGTTAGTAAAGAATTATTACGGCAACACGCCTATATCAATGGTGTTGTTTATGCACGCCTGTTAAAACAAGCCGCCCAGAATGAAGCCGCTGTCCCCGCCGCGAATTCAGACAGGGGGGTTTCAACACTTTCTGTCAGCTATCAACTGAGCAGAGATTCCAGAACTGATATTTTTGCGGATGGGTATGATTTATCTACTGACCCGTTATTAAGCGAAGCTTTACAGGCAGCGTTGGAAACTGATGCGGTCGTGACCAGTGCCGCCAGCAATCCAGCCGGTGTAGCCAATAATTACTGGATGCTGAAGTCGGTAACGGATATGGCAAATCCGGCCGGTGATAACAACACTAGTACACTGATGGTCGAGGGGGTTGTTGCGGTACTGGTTGAGTCGGAAAAATTGCTGGGAACAGCAATGATGAGCACTTCCGACCTGACTGTGACCATGTTCAATGACACCTCGGGCATAAGCGGCCGCCAGCTTTTATATAACAAAAAATCAGCGCAAGATGCCGCGAGCTGGGTAGTGGAAAGCCTGGATGAAGACAGCATGACGCCATTCTCCAAGTACTCGATAAAATTATCGATTAGCAAGCAGGTGCGCTGGGCTGAAATAGAGAAAGAAAGTATTTTCATATCCCTGGTTATCGGCGTTAGCGTGACTCTGCTGTTGGTGGCGTTGGTGCGGGCGAAAGACCTGCAAGCGAGGGAACTGCAGGAAAGAAACATCGTAATCGAGAGAAAAGTGGAAGAACAAACCAAGGAATTGGCGGAGGCACGGGACCAGGCGCTGGCCGCATCACGCACCAAATCGGAATTTCTGGCCAGCATGAGCCATGAAATCCGCACGCCGCTCAATGCCATCATTGGCATGTCGGAACTGCTCGTTGAGACGCCCTTGAACAACGAACAAAGGAAATACATAGACGTCTTTCGTAAGGCCGGGGATACGTTGTTGGCGCTGGTAAATGACATTCTGGATTTGTCCAAGATCGAAGCACAGCAGCTGGTGTTGGAGAAAATTGCCTTCAATCTCGTGGAAACCGTGGAAGAGGCGGTCGAGATTTATGCGCACAAAGCCGCGGAAAAGGGGATTGAGTTACTGTCCGAGATTGACCCGGCCATCAACCCGGCAAGAATGGGTGACCCGACGAGATTGCGGCAGATCATCCTCAATCTCATCAGCAATTCGCTGAAATTCACCGAACGGGGCGAGATCGTGGTCAGAGCCGGGGTGGGACCGGCGCAAGGCGGGGATGAACTGCTGCATTTGTCAGTCAGCGATACCGGTATTGGCATCCCGCGGACAAAACTGGAGGCTATCTTTGAGAGCTTTACACAGGTGGATTCGTCAACGACCAGAAAGTATGGCGGAACCGGTCTGGGTTTAACTATTTCACGCAGTCTGGCCAGGATGATGGGCGGCGAGATCGGAGTAACAAGCGAAGAGGGTAAGGGCAGCACCTTTCATTTTACGGTGAAATTAGCGGTTTCGAAAAAAGCCTTACCCGTGTCACAACCGGTTGCCCTGGAGGGCAAGCATATACTGGTGGTTGATGACAATGCCACCAATCGCCTCATAGTGAACAAACAGCTTACCGGGCAGGGTGCCAGGATCGTCGAGGCGGAAAGCGCGGAGGCCGCGCTCGAGATAATCAGTGCTCAACCGGAATCAATACCCTTTGACATGGTGCTGGTGGATTGTCATATGCCAGGCAAGGACGGTTTCGAATTGATTGAGATGTTAAAGGCCAGGGGGCTGAAATTAAATACCATCATGATGCTGAGTTCCGCGGATTTGAATGAGAATATGTCCCGGTCACGGCAACTGGGAATAACTCAATATTTGATTAAACCCGTCAAACAAAAGGAATTAATCCAGCATGTCGCCAGCACCCTGTCCAGTATCGAGGTAAACAAGCCGGAACAGACACTGGCTCCCGTACCGGAAGCACCCCAGGTAAAGCCCTTGTCCATATTGCTCGTCGATGACAATGCTGACAACCGCTTATTGATCCAGGCTTATGTTAAAAAATTACCTTATACCATCGTCGAAGCGGAAAACGGCCAGCTGGCAGTGGAAAAATTTCAGCAGGCTGTCTTTGATGTTGTGTTAATGGATGTGCAGATGCCGATTATGGATGGTCATCAGGCGACACGGACGATCCGCGCCTGGGAAAAGGCTAATAACAAACGTGCCACACCCATCATCGCGCTCACTGCCCATGCGATTAAAGAAGAAATCGATAAATGTCTGGCGGCGGGTTGTGATTCGCATCTGAGCAAACCAGTCAAAAAAGCCACCTTGATCGATACCCTGCAATCCATCACGGTCTAAGTATTAGAATTCAATCTGGAAGTCGCAATCCGGCGACAATCCATTCCTGAATCATGCCGTTCGTTGCGCATGGTTAAAATTTCTGCAGATGAGACCAAACAAGTCTAACTTATTGAATCAACAGGTATTAATCCAAAAATAACCAGGTCGAAGAAGTTTCAATTTGTGCTGATACCAGGGGAATCCTTGCTGGCATGGGACTTGCTGGTTAGATAACTATGTACAACGCAAAATCAATACTTTCTCCGGGGCTTATTCATTTATTGTTGATGGAATGCCTGTTTCTGCTGCTGGTGATTTATATCGGCCTGTGCCTGTGGGTGGGAATGTCTGTCACAGTGACCGCCGGACTGGTTAAATTCGCAGCCGGTCTGCTGATCTTGCTAGTATGGAGTCGTCAAACAGGCAGTTAAGAACGCTTCAACGCAGTAAGGGTTGCAGTGTTTTGAACTGCTCATGCTTCGCATCCCGCAACCATTCAAATACAACCGATTCGGAATTGGTGATCACTACGCCAGCCTGCCGCAAGCGTTGTAAGGCTGTCTCATAACTTTCCCGGTGCCGGGAACAGACCGCTTCCGAAACAACGATCACCTGGTAACCGAGTTGCAGCAGGTCCATGGCCGACTGCAGGATGCACACATGAGTTTCCATGCCGGTCAGAAAGACCTGTTTGCGCTGTGTCTGCCGCAGATCGGCGCTGAAATTTCCGGCTCCAGTACAGGAAAAACTGGTTTTTTCGTAACGTCTGGCAGTCGCGGGCAGTAGTTTTTCGATTTCCGTTTCCAGTCTGCCCAAGCCCTGAGGATATTGCTCCGTGACGAATACCGGAATGCCAAAGGCAGTCGCGGCCTTGATCAATAAACTGGTGTAACGTTGTAATCGGGCCAGTACTTTCGCCGGCATGGCCGCTGTCAGGCGCTTCTGGATATCGATGACCGCCAGAATTGAATCATCGCGGTCGCATAACAAACCATTATTGACACCAGCCATCAGGATATCCCAACAGGCAGAGGTTCAATTCAGCAGGTTGTTGATATTGGCAACATCATCCGCCGATAAAATGCCGGCTGCCTGCTTCAGGCGCATGGTATTGATCAGATAGTCATAACGGGCCCTGGCGTAATCCCTTTTGTTTTGGGACAGATTCCGTTCAGCGCCGATGACGTCGACGGCGGTCCGGGTCCCGACCTCGTAACCCGCCTGGATAGCCTCCAAGGCTGTTTCGCTGGAGACCACGGCCTGTTTCAGGGCCTCGACCTGGCTGATACCGGAGATTACGCCCAGGTAGGACTGCCGCGTGGATCGCTGCGAGGCCCGGCGGGCCTGCACCAGTTTTTCCAGTTCCTGATCGAGCTGGTGCACTGCCTGCCGGGTGCGGGAGTTAACCAGTCCACCCTGAAACATGGGGACGGTTAATTGTACCCCTATGTTTTCGGATTTGCTTTTGTTCGCGCCGAACCGGCCGCCGCTGTTGTACTGAAATGACTTGCTCGCCTGCAAATCCAGTGTTGGAAGATGGCCTGATCTCTGAATTTTAACCTGTTGCCGGGCCGCCTCGACGGCGTGCATGCCGGCCAGAATGTCCAGGTTTTGCTCGAGCGCGGTGGTGGTCCAATCATCTATCGAGTCGGGATCGGGGTGCACCAGCGGGATTTCCTCCTGCAAAAAGGCAAACTCCATGACATAGTCGCCGATGATCTCCCCCAGGGACTCGCGGGTATTATCGACATTGTTTTCGGCGACGATCTCAGAGGCCACGGCCCGATCGTACCCAGCCTTGGCCTCCTGCACGTCGGTAATGGCAGTGAGCCCGACTTCAAACCGTTGATTGGTCTGGTCCAGTTGCCGGCTGAGTGACAGTTTCTCCGCCTGGGCGAAGGTCAGGGTGTCCATGGCGGCCAGCACATTAAAGTAGGCGTCCGCGACTCTGACGATGAGATTTTGTTGCGCTGCCAGCAGTTGCGCGTTCGATTGCTCGATCACAGCCGCCGCCTGTCTCAGTTGCAGATAGCGGTCCCAACGGAATACCGGCTGATTCAGGCTGAAGTTATAATTATGCGCATTGGTATCAGTTTCGCCGCCGAAGCCGAATCCACCAGAGCTCGTTGCATTCACGTTTTGTGTACCTGCACTCAGACTGACATTGGGCAGCAATTGCGAAATGGCCTGGGGCTTTTGCTCCTGGGTTGCCAGGTTGGCAGCCACCACCTGTTTGTATTGGGCGTCGTTTTCCAGAGCCAGTTGATAGATCTCTTGCAGATTAGTTGCGTAAACCGGTTTTATGATCAACGTAACCAGAAGGCAAATCAGTATTTTGACCTTGGGTTTAAGGTCAGTATTTACTTTTTTAAGGTTATTATCTTTCATGTAATGGTCCTTGCTTGTTAATTGAATACGTGTCACGTCGCTTTGTTGTAAATCCTAACTCTTAAGTACCAGAGGGATACCGAAAAGTTACAGGCGTTAATATCGCGGCATATCCGGAGCAACCGTTTCCGCCCATAAGTCTATACCCCCTTCGAGGTTGATGACTGACTCGAAACCCAGGCGTTCCAGATATAGTGCCACCTGCAGACTCCGTATGCCGTAATGACAAATGATCACCTTTTCAGTGTGGCGGTCCAGTTTGTCATGTGAAGTAACGATATCAGACATTGGGATATTAATCGAACCCTCGAAATGACAGGTTGCGAACTCCCAGGGCTCCCGGATATCAATGAGTTCCGGGACGGCGCCGTCATCCATTCTTTGTTTTAATTGTAGCGGTGTAACACTTTGCATCAGTCTGTTCAAGAATGAAACATCAAAGGGTTGTATTACGGTTAAAAATGAAACGATTCAGGTTGC
>Ga0156298_1137_pt1 | contig 11262 bp, 10 predicted proteins | sample RifCSPlowO2_12_FD_107946 | JGI IMG/M metagenome (GOLD analysis project Ga0156298, IMG submission 107946) | Gammaproteobacteria bacterium RIFCSPLOWO2_12_FULL_52_10
CCCTGATCACGAATAATCAGGCACGCCTCGGCAAGGAATTATGGACGGACATGGACGACGGCGACAAACTGCAACTGTATGCCGCGTATAACGAACATGATGAAGCCCGTTATGTCGTGGATCAGATAACCCTGCGGAAAAGCCAGGGTGTGCCCTATACCGATCATGCCGTGCTATACCGGGTCAGCGCCCAATCCCGCCTGCTGGAAGAAGCGTTGATGCAGCAGGGCGTGCCTTACCGCGTCTATGGCGGATTCCGCTTTTACGAGCGGGCGGAAATCAAGGATGCCCTGGCCTATGTCAGGCTGGCGGCCTATCCTCAGGACGACGCCTCGTTTGAACGGGTCGTCAACACGCCGGCGCGCGGTATCGGCCAACGCACTATCGACGAATTGCGCAATCTGGCGAAACGCGAACACTGCGCCCTGTGGCAGGCGGCACAACAACTCGTGCAGGACAAGCTCTTGCCGGCCCGCGCCGTGACCGCTCTCGCCGGCTTTCTCAACCTGGTTCAGCAAATGTCCCTGACCATCACCGGCGGGTCCCTGGATGAGATCGTTGCCTCCGCCATCAAACTCAGCGGCCTGATCGGCCATTACCAAAAGGAGCCAGGTGAAAAAGGCCAGGCGCGGATCGACAACCTGGATGAATTGGTCAGCGCGGCGAAGGAATTCCGGGTCAACGCCGACCTGCACGGTGAACTCGGACCATTACCGGCCTTTCTGGCGCACGCCGCCCTGGAATCCGGCGAAACCCAGGCGGATGCGTATACCGATTGCGTACACCTTATGACTATGCACGCCGCCAAAGGCCTCGAGTTCCCGACGGTATTTCTGGTCGGCCTGGAAGAAGGCCTGTTTCCGCATCAACGCAGCAGCAGCGATCCCCTGCAGTTGGAAGAGGAACGACGACTGTGTTATGTCGGCATCACCAGGGCCCGGCGCCAGGTGATCATGACCTATGCACAGCATCGCCGCCTGCACGGCGAGGAGTATTATCCGGAACCATCGCGGTTCATCAGTGAAATCCCCACGGGTTTAATTGACGAGGTCCGCCTGGGCGGCGGCATGATTGCGGAGGCAATGTTCAGCCGCAACCAGGCGGCGGACTCTGATCAGGTGTTCAAACTGGGCCAGCGCGTCATGCATGCCAAATTCGGCGAAGGCACGGTGTTGAATCTGGAAGGTCAGGGCGGGAATGCCCGGGTGCAGGTTAATTTTGAACACGCCGGCTGCAAATGGCTGGTGCTCGCCTATGCGGGCCTGGAAACGGTGTCGCAATACTGAGGTTAGAATAACGCGGATCTCCATTTGCCTTACAGTGGCACCGTGCCTATCAACAGCCCGCTTTCTGAAAGCCGGCATTTTAACGTTACTAATGGCGATGATAGATGGAAACTCAAAATACGAAGAGTGAACCGGCACCTGATTTCATGACGTTCATGCGGCTGCTCTGGCCTGGCGCCCTGACGGTGCAGGCGATTTATACTGCTGCAAGATTAGAGATCGCCGACCATCTGGCAACCGGCCCAAAATCTCTCGGGGAATTGTTTACATCAACAAGCGCAAATAAAAAAACACTGGAACGCCTGCTGCAAGCCTTGGCCAGCATCGGTATGTTCTCTAAAGATGATGGCGGAAAATTTCAAAACACCGCTTTAAGTGAACTACTACGCAAGGATCACCCAGGATCAATGCGACCCTGGGCACTGATGCTTGGGGCCTCATTCGTGTGGAAACCCATGGGTGAATTGCATGATGCCGTTGTTACAGGAACAGCATCGTTTAACCAGATTTTTAGTACTCATTTTTTTGACTATCTGGCTTCTCACCCTGAGGATGCGGAAATATTTAACCGGGCTATGGCGGCCCAGTCCACCAATTTCATGGAAGAACTTGCCAGATTTTACGATTTTTCCCGTTTCAGTAATCTGGTTGATCTGGGAGGAGGAACCGGTGAAAACCTGGCGAGGATTCTTGAAACCAATTCTACGCTGAAGGGTGTCTTGTTCGACCTGCCTGAGGTCATTGAACAAGTTAAGTCTTCCCTCGTTACCCGCTTTAACGGCAGACTAACTCTCGCGAGTGGAAATTTTTTTGATACTGTTCCCGGCCATCAGGATTGTTACATGATGGTTCGTGTCATACATGACTGGGCCGACGAAGATGCTGTAAAAATACTGCAAAAATGCCGGGAGGCAATGGATTCTGGCACAACTTTGCTGCTTGTAGAAACTATTCTGGATCAACGCAGTGAATCCCCCCAGGCAATGATGGATATGTTGATGCTGGTGCTCCTGGGCAGCATGGAGCGAAGTGAAGAAAATTTTCGTGAATTGTTACAGAAAGGTGGTTTTGAAATTATCCGGGTGATCAAAGAACCAGGGTTTTCGATGATTGAAAGCAGGCCTGTCCCTCTCAGTGGTAGTGCATGATGGAAGGGTCGGGGTCAGAGGGACTGGGGATACATTCGGGCTATTGTCACCAGGTGACTCCGAAACTAGTCATCGCAAGGCCCCATACTTCTCGATATGAATGTAATCCGCGTGCCGACTGCTCGTGCGGACAGGTCAGCCCGTTGTCAGTCGTGATGTTGGGCTTCCTTCGGAAGCCCAAACAACGCGGACTGATCCGTATTACTGAATGTTGGCAAGCATGAAATCCACTGCTGCCCGGACTTCATCGTCCGTCAGGTTCGGATTGCCGCCTTTCGGCATCATCGGCATGCCACTGGCGCCGGTAAAACCCTTGAGAGCATGTTCATACAGTAACGGCATGCCCTGGGCGATTCTGTCAGTCCAGGCCGCTTTATCGCCGAAATGCGGAATATTCGGCAGGCCACCGCTGCCATCGACATTGCCATGACAGGTGAAGCACAGGCTGTTGTACACCCGCTTGCCGGTGTCATCACCCCCGGCTGTCACAGCGTCGGCAGGGGCCGGCGTTGCTGCAGCAGGCGCCGCTTCCGCCGTGGCGGCAACTGCCGGGGCTGGCGCCTGTTCCGCGTCAGTCGTTTGTCCGGCTATCCTGACTTGTCCTTCCGGCGCCGTTCTTTCGGCCACCGCGGTGTCAGACTGCGCCGGACTGGTCTCTTTATCACAGCCGGTAATCTGTGTCAGGGTAAAAAAAATCAGGATCACTGCTGCCAGCACGTCAATGACGAGCGCAGTATTTCTGAAAAACCTTTGATCTTGAGCTTGACTCATATTTAATCCTCAATGTCCCGGCCGGGCAACATTTGAAATTTTCTCGGGATTGCGATTATACCTGTAGTCGATATCCGTTGAAACTTTCGATAGACTAGTATGGTTCCACCCAGTATTAACATCTTGTAGCTTGTAGCTAATTGCTTTTTAACTGCTTTTAGCACCCGTAGCGGGGTGCGGAAGGCACAGGAACGACATGCAGGATGCACTAGTGTCGCGGGCGCAGGGCGGCATATAGGAAGTATTAGTGTCGCGAGAGGACAGGAGGTCCGTAGCGACTGCGCAGGACGATTACCAGGATGTCATCGGTAGACAACGTCTGGAACTAGTTGTCGAGCGACAAGAGTGGCAGTGCAAAGCACTGCTTCTTATAGCTTGTAGCTTATAGCTTGTAACTGTTATTTGCGCCCGTAGCTCAGTTGGACGACGTGCAGGATGCACTAGTGTCGCGGGCGCAGGGATGCGCAGGAGCGACTAGAGTGGCAGCGCCCTGGCGCTGCTGGACCTGGAACTTGTAAATTTTTAATTTGTAGCTGTTTTTAGCGCCCGTAGCTCAGTTGGATAGAGTGTCGGCCTCCGAAGCCGAAGGTCAGAGGTTCGAATCCTCCCGGGCGCGCCATGTTTACGATAGAGCCAGTTTAAATTGGCTCTATCGTAAACAACAGGTGCATCGTCAGAAGGTTCGAACCGGGAAGAGGTTCGACAACTCTGCAGGAGCAAAAGTTGAACGGCCGCAGGCCGGCCCGCAGGGCGAGGTATAGGGATATACCGAGTAATCCTCCCGGGCGCGCCATATTTATAAAAGAGTCAATGAAACTGGCTTTTTAAATATACAACTGGCGGTCGTCGAATTATTCAAACCGGAAAGAGGTTCGACAACTTTGCAGGAGCAGTAGTGATACAGGGATGTATCGTTAACGAATCTAACGGATGGAAAAGTTGAACGGCCTCAGGGAAATGCCTGGGAGATTCCGTGTTTCATCCCCGGGATGCCCTGTCCGCCGCAGCCATAACCTCTAATAACTACCCCGTATTTTACAGCGGCCCCACGACACTCGCACGATGGCAGGCGGTGAGAAATACGGGCTAGTGATCCAGATCATGGCATTTCCCGCATAAAGACATATTTTTTATATATGGTCCTGGTTTTCACCAGGGTAAGCGGCACCAGCCGTCTCTAATCACACTATAACAGCGTCGAGGGGTGTTCAATGCCGGCAAAAAAATTGAAGGAATTTTTAGACCAGCAGCATATTAAATACATCACCATCCGACATTCCCGCGCCTATACTGCGCAGGAAACAGCGGAAATGGCGCATATTTCCGGTAAGGAACTGGCCAAGACGGTGATGGTCAAGGTGAACGGTAAAATGGCCATGGCAGTGTTGCCGGCGGATGAGCAAGTGGATCTGGAATTACTGAAAAGTAACGCCCATGCCAGTACCGCTTCGCTGGCCAGCGAAGCCGAATTCACGGACCTGTTCCCGCAATGTGAAACGGGCGCCATGCCGCCGTTCGGAAATCTGTATAATCAGGATGTCTATGTCGAGGAAAGCCTGGCGGCGGACGAGTCCATAGCCTTTAATGCCGGCTCGCACGCGGAATTGATTCAGTTACGCTATAGTGATTATGCGAAGCTGGTCGAACCGAAAGTAATCAGGATGTCGACCAGGTATATCTCGCAATTTTAGGACGCCCCCGAACTAACAGAGGGTCCGGACCTACACGGAGGTGGCGAGTGAAAAACAAATCCGCATTGTTTTTTTTGCGAATTATAAATTTCAGGATGAACTGATGCAGAGCTTTCGTAAATCCCGAAGTTTGTGAACAGCGAACCGGATTTGAGGTTAATGCGGAAAGGTCTGTGCGGTCAGCAACCAGAGGAAACAACGATGATGAATTATACGGCGATTAAACAAACGCTGATCGAAAAGCGGCAGGCCCTGGAACTGCGGTTCAGCCGCACGCAACAACATATCAAACACAAAGATGGCCCGCCAAATCCGGATTTCGCCGAGCAGGCGACCGAACGACAGAACGAGGATGTGGTCTACGGCCTGGATGAAGCCGCACGCGTGGAACTGGAGCAAATCAAACAGGCCCTGCACAGAATTGAAACGAATGAGTACGGATTATGCCTGGAATGCGGCGAGCAAATTCCATACGAGCGACTGGAAGCTATCCCCTACACCGCTTATTGCAAAAATTGCATGGATGAACAATTCCAGCGCGCCAATCGCTAAGGAACCCCTGATTAACCCGAAAAACCCCGACCGCTACCGGAATTTACCGGCATTTTCAAACCGCATTGTCAGAGAAATGGCGCAATGAAAAAAGATACATCTATCATTTTGCGAGTTCTGAACAGTCCAGTACGAACTTATTCAGAATTTTCTTAACATCATTCGGCCCGGAGCGCCTCCAGCGGATGCATGCCGGCCGCACGCATGGCCGGAGTGATGCCGGCGATGACACCGATAACCGTTGCCAGCGCCAGCGCCAGGCTGATATACAGCCAGGCAACTTCGAGGGGGAATGCCGGCAGAAACAACTTCACCAGATAGATCACCAGCACCGTCACCGAGATACCACCGATCCCGCCAATGCCGCTCAGGACCACGGCTTCACCCAGAAACAGGTTCAGGATATGGATGCGTTTCGCCCCCAACGCCCGCAACAAACCGATTTCCCCGGTACGCTCGGTGACGGCGATGGTCATGATAGTAACGATGCCTACTGCGCCGACGATCAGCGAAATACTGCCGATGGCGGCGACGCCCAGGGTCAGCACGTTCAGTATCGTATCCAGCACCTCCAGCATCTTGTCCTGAGTGATCACGGAAAAGTCTTCATGCCCGTGCCTTGCTATCATCAGTCGCCTGATGTTTTGCTCGATACGCGCGGATGAGGCGCCAGCCTCGTAGAGTACGTCTATTTCCATCAACCCCTCACGGTTGAACATCGCCAGAGTTTTGTCGATCGGCAGGTAGATAGTGTCATCCAGATCAAAACCAAGCATCTGGCCCTTGGGGGCCATCACACCAATGACCCGGTAACGATCCTCCCCGACGCGGATCCGCTTCCCCAGAGGGTTGGCGTTGCCGAATAATTCCTCGCGCAAGGTTGCGCCCAGCACCGCATAGGCGCGGGCCGAAGTGAAGCTGTCCTCCGGCAGAAACACACCGCTGCTGACCGGCATCTTCCAGACATCCGGGACGCGCGGACCGACGCCCAGTACCAGAGAACGGCGCTTGGACGCACCGAATTCGACACTGGCGTTGCCCTGTACCACCGGGACGACGGCGATCACGTCGGCCAGCCGTTGCAGGGCGTTGGCATCATCCAGTGACAGAGGCCGGACCGTGCTGATGGTGGCGCCGGACAGGCCCAGGGTCGTGGTTTTGCCCGGCACGACCGCGACCAGATTAGTACCGAATTGGGTGAATTCGGCCAGCACGAACATGCGCACCCCTTCGCCGATGGAGGTCAACAGCACCACGGAGCCTATCCCGACCATGATACCGAGTATGGTCAATACCGAACGCAGACGGTGGGCGATGATGGCGCTGAGGGTAAACTTGATAAGATCCAGAGTGCGCATGGCGTTAACGCCGCGCCAGGGCGCTGACGGGGTCCTGGCGCGCGGCGCGGACGGCCGGCAACACGCCAAACAAGAGGCCGGTAGCCAGGGCAATGCCGACCGCGGCGAAGATGGACCATAACGGCGCCGCAATGGGGATGACCGGGTAAAGCCGGTGCAGCAATTCAGCGACGGTCAGACCGATTAGCAGGCCGACCAGCGCGCCGCCCACGGACAGCAACAGGGCCTCGGTCAGGAACAGGTTTCGGATCTGGCGCTGCGGCGCTCCCAGGGCCTTCAACAGTCCGATCTCCTCCGTGCGCTGGGTGACGGTTACCAGCATGATGTTCATAATCAATATCCCCGCGACGGCCAGACTGATCGCCGCGATACCGGCTATGCCCAGGGTCAGGGCCAGCATGATCCGATCGAAGGTGGCGATGATGCTGTCCTGGGCGACAATAGTGATATCGTCTTCCCCCTCGTGCCGGTCCTTGATGATGCGGCGAATCTCGCCACTGGTGGCCGAGATACCGGTTGCCATCCTGGCCTCGGTCAGAATGCGAAACAGCGATTGCGTATTGAACAGGGCTGCGGCCGAAGCGACCGGGATGAACGCCATATCGTCCAAATCAGCCCCCAGGGAGACACCGCTCTTGGCGATAATGCCATAAACCCGAAACCGCCGGTCGCCGATCCGGATCCACTGGCCCAGGGCACTGCTGTTACCAAATAGTTCACTGGCCAGTTGTTCGCCAATAACACAGACGGGAGAGGCGAGGTGCGGATCGATGTCCGGCAGGAACTGACCCTGGGCCATGGTCAGCTTGCGTATGTCCTGCATCGCTGCCGTGGTGCCGAAGATAGTCACCTCGCGTTCCAGTCCGACATGCGCGACCGGCGCCGATCCCAGCATCAGCGGCGCGACCTGCTTGATCAGGGGACTGCGGGCCAGCGCCAGGGCATCGTCTATCGTCAGGTCGCGCGGTGTTTCCCCCATCAGTGGGGGCGGACCGCCGGTGGTCTCGGAACGTCCCGGCAGTATGGCGATCATATTGGTACCGAGTTCGGAGAATTCCCCGGTAATATAGCGCCGGGCACTATCACCCAGGGCCGTCAGGACTATCACCGCGCTGACACCGATGGCGACACCCAGAACGATGAGTAAAGTCCGCAGCCGATTGGCCAATATGGATCTGGCGGCAAGTTGCAGAGTATCCTCCGTTCTCATGCGGTAACCCCCGTATCCTCGGTGATCATGCCATCGACCAGCTTGATACGGCGAGTCGCATGGCCGCCGATTTCCGCATCATGCGTGACCAGAATCAGGGTGATCCCTTGCTGGTTCAGCTGTTCCAGCAGATGGATGACCTGCCTGCCGGTCGCCTGATCGAGATTGCCGGTCGGTTCGTCCGCCAGGATCACGGCGGGCCGCATAATGGTGGCGCGAGCGATCGCTACCCGTTGCCGCTGACCACCTGATAACTGGTCCGGCCGGTGACCGGCCCGGTCAACCAGGCTGTAAGATTCCAGGACTGCCTTCACCCTGGCTTGCCTTTGACGTGGCTCCAGACCGGCGAGGATCAACGGCACCTCGATGTTTTCCGCGGCCGTCAAACGGGGGATAAGGTGAAAGAACTGAAACACGAAGCCGAAATTCTCGCGGCGCACCCTGGCCAGGCTGTCGGCACCCAGGCCGGTGACATCCCGCTCATTGAGCAGATAAACACCGCTGCTGGGACGATCCAGCAGGGCGATCATATTTAACAAGGTCGATTTGCCGGAGCCGGACGGCCCCATGATGGACAGATATTCACCGCGGTCGATCCGCAGATTGATATCCCGGAGGGCATGCACCCGTTGTTCGCCGAGCAGAAATTCCTTGCCGATCTCAGTGAGCCGGATCACGGTCCCGCGTTATCCGGGGATAATTCCGGAATTACCCTGACCCCGGCCGCCACGCCCTCACGGCCGATGGAAACTACGATCCGGTCACCTGCCTCCAGCCCGGACCGGACTTCGGTAAAATTCCAGTTGGACAAACCAGGCTCAAAAGCGCGCGACTGCAAAATACCGGTCACCGGGTCATACAGGAACACCTGATTACCTTCCAGAACCGCCTCCGTCGGTATCCGCAGTACATGATCCCGACGGTCCAGGATGATCTCAATGTCGGCGCTGTAACCCGGCAACAATCCGGTCGTGTCCTGCTGCTCGGACAGCACCACCTCCACTTCAACCGTGCGTGCCTGTTTTTCCCGGTCCAGGACATACGGGGCGATACGCCGCACACGGGCGTTACACCGGCGCTCAGGAAAGGCATCGAGACTGACACAGGCCTGCAGGCCGGTGACAATAGGTGGTGCATCGACTTCGTCGATAGGCGCCGAGACATACAGACAACTCAGATCCAGGAGATCGACTGCCGGCAGTGTCTGGATGCCCAGCGGCGACGGCGTTACATACTCGCCGAGTTCCGCGTTAACTTCAGCCACGATGCCGTCGAACGGGGCACGGACGATGGTCCGTTCCAGGGCGCTGGCGGCGACGTCAATCTGCGAGCTACTCACTTTCACTGAGGCTTGTGCGGCCGCACACCCCGCCTGCTTGACTTCAAAATCCGTTTCCATGACATCAACCTGTTCTTCCGCGACGAGTTTTGCCGCCTGTAATTTGCGCAAGCGCCGCAGTTCCCGTTCCGCTCCAGCTGCCAGCTTACAGGCCTCCTGGCTGCGTAATCCGGTCGCGACTTTCTGCGCTTCGGCCAGTTGTAACTGCGCCTTCAGATCCTGATTCCAGATTTCCAGCAGGATCTGGCCGGTTTCAACCCGATCGCCTTCCTTGACATTCATCCTGGCGACCTCACCACCCATGGTCGGGGCCAGCATGGAGCGGCGGCAGGCCTTGATCGTACCGACACGGGTATTGGCGACGGTAGCCTCCACCGGGCCGTGAGTAATGGTGTACAACGTCACGCTGACAGCTTCAGGACGCGACCCATACCAGAGACCCGCAGCCAGACCGGCCAGGATGAGGAGGAACAGCAGATTGCGGAGATAGGTTCTATTCATCGCGATTACATGAGCTTTAACACGGCATCCGCAACGTCCGATAATTCATTACCGGAATTGGATCCTTCAGTAAATATTCAGACGGTGTTCAAGCTAGCATGATTTACGGCTTAATCAAGAGAAATCGAGTGCCGCTTGACACGTGTTAATCCCGTTTGTGGCAGGCACAGCTATAATTACAAATATGGCAGGAGAGCAGTCACTGCCTGCCGCAAGCATAACCCGCTAAAGGAGAATACTTATGAACCTGGAGGAAATTCGTGACCTGGCGCAAAAACGCGGTTTAAAGCCGGTAAAACTCAATAAACGGGAATTAATCCGTTTCATCCAGCGGGATGAGGGAAATTTCGATTGTTTCGCCACGGCCTTTGACGGCGTCTGTGACCAGCAGGCTTGTACCTGGCGCCAGGATTGTTTCCGCGAGGCGAAACGATTATTACAGGCCTAAGTAGCCGGTCGGGTTTAATCTTACCGCAAGGCCTGGTATCAGACTTAACGCCGCCAGACCGCAATCAGCCGGCAGCATTCCTTGCGCCATTCGCAGTTGCGATCCTGGCAAAACAAGCGTTTATCCGTAAGAAAACACGCTTCAGAACACAGCTCTATCTGCATGGAGCGGATCAAGGCTACATTTGACCGTACAACACCCGCCTCGAATACCTCTTCTTCCGGGGCCCTGAAGGCCAGTTCAGTTGACTGCATTGCTTGTGACCTCCTCATGCGCTAACGCTTCCAGACGGATGTTTGCTTTTGGTTGTTATTGTGCTTCGGTCTGGTTCGGATCTGTTTACTCGCTCGACGATAGCAACATGTACCAATATTTTTATAACCTGATTAAGCCCTTTTTAACTCAACAACCCCCCTCTTAAATAATAATAGATGATGTAAATTAATTTGCCTTGCGGTTGATCAAACAATGTCACCTTTCGCCCGGGTGCCGGTAACCAGCGGCGGCCAGCATCTCAGCCTTGAGCGAAAACCAGGTTATGCATCGCTGCCGGAACCGTTACAATAGGTTCCGTAGCGATCAGATTTTCCGACAATCGATAATTAACCGAATATGCATGGCACTTACTACAAACTGGAATTGCAACCGGAGCTGCCGCCGCGGATAAAGCGGCTGGCAGAACTTGCTAACGACCTGTATTACAGCTGGGACCGGCACTCGCGGGGCCTGTTTTATTACCTGGACAAGGAATTGTGGGATGATTGCCGGCATAACCCCAAGATGTTTTTGCGCCGGATAGCACAGGAAAAACTCAACGAGGCGTCCGCCGATCGCACCTTCCTCGAGGAATACCAGCGTACTCTGGCGAAATACGATACTTATCATGAGGAACTGGTCACCTACCAGAAGGTCCATGGTCTGAACCCTGATACCGATCTCATCGCCTACTTTTGCGCGG
>Ga0156298_1136_pt1 | contig 11046 bp, 8 predicted proteins | sample RifCSPlowO2_12_FD_107946 | JGI IMG/M metagenome (GOLD analysis project Ga0156298, IMG submission 107946) | Gammaproteobacteria bacterium RIFCSPLOWO2_12_FULL_52_10
CCTCTACGCATCGGGGCCACGGCCACTGTATCGCCAAGGGCTGCGATGTCCGGGAAATGATGCTGGAACTGTATTGCAAGCGGGACGGGATCTGCAAGGGCAAGGGCGGTTCCATGCATATCGCCGATATCAAAAAGGGGATGCTGGGCGCCAATGCTATCGTCGGTGCCGGTGCGCCCCTGGCCGTGGGTGCGGCATTGACGGCCAAAACATTGGGCACCACGAATATCGCCGTAGCTTTCGGCGGTGACGGTGCCACCAACCAGGGCACCGTGTTTGAATCCATGAACTTTGCGGTGGTGCTGAAATTGCCGGTGATCTTCGCTGTGGAAAACAATGGTTATGGCGAGCATACCGGCATTTCCTATCATCTGGGCTGTGGTGATATCGCCGCCCGATCGGCCGCCTTCGGTATGCCGGCGGTGAAAGTGGACGGCACCGACTTTTTTGCGGTCTATGAGGCCATGGGTGTGGCCGTTGCCCGTGCCCGATCCGGCGGCGGACCGTCGACGATCGAGATGGAAGCCCCGCGCTGGCGCGGTCATTTTGAAGGCGATCCGCAGTTGTACCGGAACATGGATGAAGTCAAGGAATTGCGCGAAAACCGGGACCCGCTGAAAATATTCCGGGCACGGGTCCTCAAGGATAAAATGCTGACGGATGCCGAGATGGACAAGATTGACGCTGAGGTCCTGGCGCTGATCGAGCGTTCGGTCGCGGAGGCCAAGATTGCCCCCGATCCGAGACCGGAAGACCTGACCACTGACGTTTATATTAATTACTGATCGGGAGGATATAGTTATGACGATGAAAAGTTTCCGGCAGGCAATTACCGAAGCCATGGATTTGGAGATGGCGCGGGATCCGACAGTGATACTGATTGGGGAGGACATCGTCGGGGGTCACGGCGGATCGGCGAATAATCCCGGCGCGACCGGTGGAATCATGGGTATCACCGGCAACCTGTACAATAAATACGGACCGAGCCGTGTTATCGATACACCGATATCGGAAAGCGCCATCATGGGCGCCGCCGCGGGTTCGGCCCTGACGGGATTAAGACCCATCGCGGAATTGATGTTCGCCGATTTCTTCGGCGTCTGTTTCGATCAGATCTATAATCAGGCGGCCAAGTTCCGTTATATGTTCGGCGGCAAGGCCCGGACGCCGATGGTGATCCGTGCCATGGTCGGCGCCGGGTTTGGCGCCGCCGCCCAGCATTCCCAGGCACTCTGGTCTATTTTCAGCCATATCCCCGGCCTCAAGGTGGTGCTGCCGTCCTGTCCTTACGATGCCAAGGGCTTGTTGATCCAGGCCATCCGCGACGACGACCCGGTGATGTTTCTGGAGCACAAGGTCATGTATGAGGATATGCAGGAAGTGCCGGATGCGGCTTACACCATCCCGTTCGGCGAGGCGAATCTGACCAGGGAAGGGGATGACGTTACCATCGTCGCTTTCGGCAGGATGGTCCAGTTCGCCAACAAAGTGGCCGACAAGCTGGCCGGCGAGATATCCGTGGAAGTGATCGACCCGCGCACGACTTCACCGCTGGATACGGAAGTTATTCTTGATAGTGTCGCACACACAGGCCGGTTGGTGGTCGTGGATGAAGCCAATCCGATCTGCAGTATGGCTTCGGAGGTAATCAGCACCGTAGCGATCCACCAGTTGGGCGCACTGCGGGCCGCGCCGGTGAAGATCACGGCACCGCATACTCCGGTACCGGCGTCACCGGTACTGGAGGCCTTGTACGTGCCGTCCATCGAGAAGATCCAGGCCGCGGTCCGTGCGGTCATGGCCGCCGACACTATTCATCTGAAAAATTAATATGCATGCATTCACCCGCCGCCGGTTAATCTCGATTACCGCCAATGTCATTTCGATCGCCGCAGTAGCCGGGCCGTATCTGCCGGGACTGGTGGCGGCCCAGGATAATCAGGCCGGTACTGCCGTGGACGCCGTCAATCCGGAGGCGTTGGCGACCCTGGTGCATGATTTATTTCCACACGACGATATCGCGCCGGAGGTCTATGCCGGCATCGCCAGGACCATTATTGCCCAGGAACAGGGCGCGGCGGGTGATCTGGTGTTGCTACAGACTGGACTGCAACAGTTAAACGCACAAGCGGGCGGTCAGGAATGGCAGTTGCTGGATGCAACCCTGCGACTGCAGGCGCTACAGAAAATAGCTGACAGCGAGTTTTTTAAAATCATGTTGGAGCGGTGCAGGGCATTATTATATTTGCGGCCGGAAGTATGGCAACTGGTCGGCTACGGTGGTAATGCGCTGCAGCAGGGCGGTTACTTGACCCGTGGCTTCGACAATATCGATTGGTTGAATTAACCAATTTAGTGAAAAGTTGAAAGTGGAAAGTAGAAAGCCAGTAAGTGTGGGATTTAGCTACACTCAACCCGACTATTTAAATAACAATACGATACATAAAGATAATGTTCGCGCTAGATGACGACAGTGTTGCTGTAGTGATCGGTTCCGGCGCCGGCGGCGGCACCATGGCGAATCAGCTGGCACAGAACGGCATCAAGGTGGTCTGTCTCGAAGCAGGCAAACGACTGGCCATGAGCGATATCGTCAATGATGACGACGCCATGTTCGGTAAATTTACCTGGCTGGATGAACGTATCGGCGAAGCGGGTGCGCTGCCAAACTTCCCGGTCTGGACCTGCAAGACAGTCGGTGGGTCGACCATGCACTGGACCGCGGCTACCCCCCGGTTGCAGGCGCATGAAATGCAGGCGAGATCGACTTACGGGAATGTCGAGGGTGCCAATCTCGTTGACTGGCCCATCACTCTGGAAGAACTGGGCCCCTATTATGCAAAGGTGGAATACCTGATGGGCGTCACCGGAACCAATGGCATTCCTTATCTGCCCGGCAATAATAATTTCAAGGTCCTGGAAGCGGGAGCGCGTAACCTGGGCTACAAGGATATCGATACGAATAACATGGCCATTAACCCGCAGCCCAGGGATGGCAGGGGCGGTTGCCTGCAACTCGGATTTTGTTCCAGCGGTTGTGCAACCGGCGCCAAGTGGTCGACCTTATATACTGAAATCACCAGTGCTGAAAAAACGGGCAACTTCGAACTGCGCAGTGAATGCATGGCAATCAGGCTGATTACTGATAATGCGAACCGGGTTACCGGTGTGCAATACCTCGATGCCGCCGGAAATATGCAAGTGCAGCAAGCCCGGTTCGTGTGTGTTGCCGGCAATGCCCCGGAGACAACGCGGTTACTGTTGAATTCGAAAACCGAACGTTACCCTGATGGGCTCGCCAATTCCAGCGGCCAGGTGGGAAGAAATTACATGCGTCATGTCATCACCGCGTTGGTCGGTATCATGCCCGGCGAGGTGCATTTTTATAAAGGTGCACAAGTCGCCGGTGTGGTCAGGGACGAAACCCGGCACGATCCGGGGCGAGGATTCCTGGGTGGGTTTCAGTTACACACGGTTAACTTTACGCCTGGCTTTCTGGCCAACACCATGCTGTCGGGCAAGTGGGGCAAGGAATTCACCGATGTGATGGAACAATACCGGAACTTCGCGGCCGTGATGATCATGGGTGAGGATCTGCCCGTGCCGGACAGTCGCATCACATTACACCCGCAACGCAAGGACCAGTATGGCCTCCCGGTAACGGTGGTGCACTATCAGCACCATCCCAATAACCGGGCGATGATAAATTATGCCATGGACGTTGCCCGCAAGATGTATGAATCCCTGGGCGCAGTCCAGTTGTTCGACCTGGTGGATGTGTTTCCAGCGACACATAATATGGGCACGGCACGTATGGGTGATGATCCGGCGACTAGTGTTTGCGACCGCTGGGGCAGAACGCATGATATCGAGAATCTGTACATCTCCGATGGCAGTTTGTTTCCTACCGTCGGTTGCGAGAATCCGACTATCACCATCGTTGCTCTGGTGCTGCGCCAGGCGGAGCAAATACTGGATAAAATTTCGCGTAATGAGATTTAGCCCGCATTAGAATACCAATTCCTGAGTTCCAGGTTCAAATTGACTCCATTAATTAATGTGAAAATGATGAGGAAGTTTTTGTGGCGCATGCCCCTGATTCTGAACTGACAGTTGCCGGAAGGTATCTGGACAGCCTGATTGACAGGGACATTGAATATGTCTTCGCCAATGCCGGGACCGATTTCGCGCCGATCATCGAAGCCATCGTTCACGCGACGGAAGTAGGGCGATCAATACCTAAATTTTTAACAGTTCCACATGAGAATGTCGCCATCTCCATGGCGCATGGTTATTACCGGATCAGCGGCAAACCGGCGGTAGTGATGGTCCATGTCACCGTTGGCACCGCAAACACAGTGTGCGGCATCATGAATGCCGCGCGGGATAATATCCCCATGCTGCTGGCCGCCGGTCATACACCGCATACGGAATCGGGCCATGCCGGTTCACGGGATGTCTGGATCCATTGGGGCCAGGACAGTTTCGATCAGGGTGGCATGGTGCGTGAATACGTGAAATGGGATTATGAACTACGCGCCGGCCAGCCGGTTGATGCCCTGGTCGGCAGGGCTCTGGATATAGCCATGAGCGAGCCGCGCGGACCCGTCTACATGACCTTGCCGCGGGAAGTTCTGGATCAAAAGCCGGTAACCGATCCGGCCAGGAAACGCAATCGCTCGCTGGGTACCATAGCACCGGCGCCCGCAACGGCTGCGATAGACAAGGTCGCGGCGGCTATCGCCGGCGCCGAGTTCCCGGTCATCCTGACCTCTACGCTGGGCCGGGATCCACACAACGTCAGTCTGCTGGCGCAGCTTGCTGACACCTGGGGCATCGCTGTCATCCAGGCCAGTGCGCGTGATATCAACATTCCCTCCAATCATCCGATGAATCTGGGTACCCGTGCCGATGACGTACTCAAGCAAGCTGATCTGATTCTGTGCATTGATTGTGAAGTACCGTGGTTTCCAAAAACCATCCAGCCCAACCCCGATGCAACGTTGATCCATATTGCACCGGATCCATTTTTCTCACGTTTCCCCTACCGGGGATTTGCCATGGATGTCGCCGTTGCCGGTTCCACCAGTCTGGCAATGCCGATGCTACTGGAGGCTTTGGCAGCCAATAAAAAAACAAATCCAAGACGCATCGACAAACGACGACAGGAGATTGCCGCCATCCATCATACCCGGAGTGAGCAACACCGCGAATTTCTGGAAAAAGCAGCCGGTATGCGGCCAATCCATCCAGCCTGGATTGCCGCCTGTGTCAACCAGGTAAAGCAGAAGAATACAATAATCGTCGACGAGATGGGGGTGTCGATGGATTTTCTTGAGTTGCAAGAACCGGGTTCCTATATCACCAGCAGTCTGGCCGGCGGCCTGGGTATGGGGCTGGGTGCGGCAGTGGGGGCCAAACTGGCCGCTTCTGACCGTGATGTAATCCTGCTGGTTGGGGACGGTGCTTATATGTTCGGCAATCCGACCCCGGCCCATTTTATAGCCGTGGCTGACAAGATCCCGACTCTGACGGTGGTTCTGAATAACAGCCGCTGGCACGCAGTCCATGCTTCGACAGTTGGCATGTATCCCCAGGGCAGGGCGGCAAAGAGCCGGACCATGCCTTTGGTGGAACTGGAACCATCACCACGGTTCGATAAGACGATGCAGGCCTGTGGCGGGCATGGAGAAAAAGTCACAGATCCGGAAAAACTGGTGGCGGCGCTGGAGCGCGGCCTCAAAGCGGTCGCCGGTGGGACACCGGCCCTGATGAATGTGATTACACGGCCACGCTAATCATAGTCGCGGCCCTGGTTGAACGGTGGTAATGTCAGACCACGGACAATAGTGGTCTAGTTGTAAATATCAAAATATAATGGTGCTACTTATGCAAACTCTTACTTCGGTATCCCGCGCTGGTCGCAATTGGCATTATCTGTTGAAGGTAACGCCTGTTTTATTCGCCCTGCTTACTGTAAATACTTATGCAGTAGATTTAATGGCCCCGTTTCGAGGACTGAAAGGATTGTTCGGGGATGAAGATAACGTGGTTGTCTGGCAAGGTCAGGGCCAGTATATCAAGATCGTGGAACAGGATTGGGATCGGGATCACAAGCGGGCGCCGAAAAACGACCATCCGGCCAGTATCTCTGCGCCGCACATCGCCGTGGTACTGGCCTCGCTACAGGCCTGGCGGCCGGAGGACTCGCCTGAGTCAGACCGAAGTGTCCCACTGTTCACGAACGAGGAAGTTTCACTGTTTTCACCCATGCTCGCGGATGCCTTGACCAAGGCCGGGCCGAAGCAGGATGTAGTGTTCGCTTTCGCAGGGATCCATGATGATTTTTCCAGTGATCGTAATCGTACGACAGCCGGCCGTATGTTCATGAATGAAGGGCTGCTCAATATCATTTTTGGCGATATTCTGCAGTCTACCGATGGCGATGCGGACGATATCAGCCATTACTCCAAACCACACCGTGCCGGGAAACGCATGGAACCGACCAGCCGGGACATCGTGGTGAACATCGGTCTCGGTATCAGGCATTATACGGTTTTCGAACGGCCGCGCGTTGACTGGATCATGATCGACGTCCCTGCCATGATAGCTGCTTACCGGGGACCCGAAATAATCACGCCCGCGCCTGTCGTTAGTGTAACAACTCCGGCGGGTGATCCCTTGTCGAAGGAAAATAGAAAATTGCGCGAGGAATTGGCACGTTTGCGCAAAGAGAACGCCGGTAGTACGGCGCCCGCTCAGGCGGCCGTGGCGCTACCGCAAATCGGCAATACTCAGGCCGCGCCCTTTAATGCTGATGTGTCCGCTAACCGGCAGATATCCCCACCGGCGGTTACAGCAGCGCCTGCTGCCGCGGATGTGCAGGGCCGGTTGCAGTTATTGAAGGAGTTGCATGACAAAGGACTGATAACGGATCAGGAATATGATGCAAAACGCAAAGAGATCGTCGATCAAATCTGAGAGAGTGTGGCAGACATGAACGTAAACAATCCCGAAGCAGTATCTGTATCGAAATGGCCGATCATCTGGAAATTTTCATTCATCATCGCCGGCTGCACCTTTGCCTATACCCTGGTACTTTATCTGACCGGCCTCTACGCAAGTTTCGGCATGGGTCTGCTGTCCCTTGTTATAACTATCGTGTTGCTTGTTGTCTGCTTGAGGAAATACCGGAGTCTGAATAACAATTCCATGACCTTCGGAACGGCGGCAGTGATCGGTATTCTGATCAGTATCATCGCCAGCGCGATCCATTCCGCCTTGAACGCCGTATATCTTGCCTTTATCGATGATTCCACATTAATCGCTATGACGGAAACGACCATGCGCGCGCTTGAAGACTCGGGAATGAATGGCGACCAAATAGAAATGATAATGGGGTTGTATAAAAACTTCCTGTTCACGCCCGTAGGTATATTTGTCACCGGAATTATCTCGGGGGTGATAGGCGGGGTCATCATTTCATTAATCCTGGCGGCAATCCTGAAAAAGGATCCGCCCCTCGCCGCCTGACAAAATTCCGCCGGGAGCGCCCCAAAAGATCCTGACACCCCTGTCGATTACACCGATATTTCTTGATCAATCAATAAATTAATACCGTTCGCCGGTCACGTGGCCGGGGTGGTTCAGCGGGCTGGAGGGGACTGGATACCGGGGGTAGTTGACACCCGGAATACGATAAGTTTTAATCGCCACCCGAAACGTACCCATTCATCCAGAAACAGGTGGTGAAACAATGGCTGCTGAAACTGATTCATATGATGATTTTGATGATGCAATCTTCGAAAATGACGAGGAGATACTGTCAGATGATAATAAGGCGGTACATAAAGCCAAGGATGTGAAGCCGGCAAAAAACAGCAAAGTGGCAACCTGGCGGAAGATCGAGGATTATTGGGATAACTATCGATTGAACAAGCAAATTAACGACGATCCGGTGCGGGACAATTATTCCGATTATTTACTGGATGGCGAGTTAAACTGAAAATTCCCCCTTAAAATCGCATCCCCATTCAACACCAGGCAGGCTGCTTTTCCAGCAAACCCCGTAACAGGAACCCCGGGACTTTATTGTTTTTAAGGTCCAGTACCGCAGCATTCCTTACTGCACTCCGGCCTGGATCACCACTCCACACTTTTGATGTCAGTCTGGCATATGTGAAGCGCTGCCCGTTGACGGCACTGTACAGCGACCCGGCGAGTGCAGATAATACCGCGTAAATGTTTATTCGGGCATGATGCTTTGGCAAAAACAACCTACTCATTAGGGACAATTCAGAAAATCGCCAAGTCGATAGACAGGTCTCAGGACCTGTCTCAGGCATTAAACAGTCTGGTGAATGGCATTCATGCGGCTTTGAACGTTGATGTCTGCTCAGTTTATCTCTCCGATACCGGCAATAACACCAATATCCTCATGGCAAGTTATGGGCTCAACCCCGACGCGGTGGGCAAGGTTATCATTCCTTTTGAAGAAGGACTGGTTGGACTGGTGACGCAGTTATCCAAACCGGTCAATATCAGTGATGCGCAATCGCATCCCCGGTTCAAATACATTCCGGAATGCAGCGAAGAACCATTCAAATCGTTCCTGGGTGTACCGATAACACTGCATGGTGAGCAACTCGCCGTGTTGGTAGTGCAGCAAATGTCCGCGCGCAAGTTTGTGGATCGGGATATTGCCTTTCTTTCTACGCTGGCGGCGATGATTGCCGGCAATATTGCCCTGGCCAGGGCCAGGGGGCAGATCAAGGAATATTTCTCCCAAGATAATCTGGTTGGCGGCAAATTTTCCGGAATTGCCGGCGCTCCCGGTATCTGCATCGGGATCGGCGTCGTAACTTATCATCTGAAAGATATCCTGGAAGTGCCGAACCGTGAGGCCACGGATATTCAACAGGAAGAAAAACGCTTACGGGCGGCTATCCAGGCAGTCATACAGGAATCCAAGGATGTCGGCGCACAGATGGGTGGTGCGATTCCGGAAACCGACAAGATCATTTTTGAAGCTTACGCCCTGATTGCCGGCAGCGAAGAAATGATTAATGAGACCATAGGCCGGATAAGGGCCGGTAACTGGGCACCTGGCGCTTTAAAGGAGACGATTGAATCCTACGCGGCAAGGTTTGAGTCACTGGAAGATTCGTATATGAGGGAGCGCGCTAATGATATCCGTCACATTGGCCAGCGAATTCTCAGTAATCTGTTGCAGGTGGAAAAACAACAATATGTATATCCGGAACGGACAATACTGATAGGCGAAAATCTCAGCCCGCTGGATATGGCAGAGGTCCCCCTGGACAAACTGGCCGGGATCGTCACCGGACATGGTTCAGCCTATTCCCATATGGCCATACTCGCGCGTGCGCTTGGTATCCCGGCGGTGCTTGGATTTTCACAGCACGTACCGGTCAACCGGCTCGACGCTAAGACGCTTATTGTTGACGGTTATCAGGGATTAATATCTGTATCGCCCGGAGAGAGTGAACTGGGTGAATACCGAGCGCTTGCCCACAGAGAGACACTACTCACCGAAAAGATGGCATTGTTGCGGGATGAACCTGCCGTCACCACGGATGGGGTACGTATCCATCTTTATACCAATACCGGTTTGTTAGCAGGGCATACCCACGCTTTTGAAGTCGGTACGGAGGGTATAGGGTTGTACCGTTCCGAATTTCCATTCATGAACCGGGATAATTTTCCAAGTGAGGAAGAACAACGGTCGATTTACAGGCAGGTCATAGCAACCTACGCTCCAAGGCCGGTAACATTGCGCACACTGGATGCCGGTGGCGACAAAATGCTGCCCTATCTTAGCTTCCAGGAACCGAACCCGTTCCTCGGCTGGCGCGGGATTCGGCTGGTCCTTGACCACCCGGAAATATTATTGACCCAGGTACGTGCCATGTTGCTGGCCAGCCATGGCTATGACAATTTAAAGATACTGATTCCGATGATCAGCACCATCGAGGAACTGGAACGCGCACTGGTGCTGATACGCCAGGCTTATGAAAATGTGAAGAACGAGAATGGCGATATAAAATTTCCATCAATCGGCGTCATGATCGAAGTCCCTTCCGCAATTTACCAGCTCGATTCGATACTCGATCGGGTCGATTTTCTGTCCATAGGCACGAACGATCTGGTTCAGTACCTCCTGGCCATAGACCGTAATAATGAGCGGGTAGCAAAATATTTTGACCCATTGCATCCATCGGTATTGAAGGCATTGGCAGAGATCATCAGAACCGCAAATAACCACGGAAAACCGGTGTCAATCTGCGGGGAGGCAGCAGGTGATCCAGCGCTGGTAATCCTGTTAATAGCGATGCGGGTTGATAGCCTAAGTCTCAGTGCCGGCGCTTTGCCGAGAATCAAATGGGTAATCCGCAGTTTTTCCCATGCCCGTGCCTGTGAACTCTGGCAACAGATCCAGCGGATGGAATACGTGGACAGGATCAGGGCGTTGCTGTACGGAGAACTGGAACAGCATGGTTTGGGCGGACTGATACGGCCGGGCCGCAACTCGCATTTCTAATGAACCGGCAAGCGCCGTTGTCCGCTTCGCGATCACAAAGCGGGCTGGTTCACGATCCTGCGTTAATACTCCGTGACGGAACGCCGACGGAATCAGATCGCCATGAATTCGTTATTTTCGACCAGACGTTGTAGCAGTTTGGAAATGACATCGTTGATCAAATTTTCGTTTTCTGCCGTGGATGGGGCCTTGGCGAATTGTTTGGTATAACGGTCTTGTAATTGCAAGGTTTTCTCGCCGCCGGCTGATGTGACAGTCGCGCGGATTGCGGCAAAGAGTTCGATGTCCCAGATAATTTTGTTTTGTTGTGCTTTATAGTCCAGAGTTTCGATGTCAAGCACGAGCCGGATGTCCGCTGCGTCGGCTTCCGTAATCATATATCCTGACCCGCTATAGGCCTGCGCCACTTCCCTCGCTATCGAGTCGGTCAGATCATCCGCTGTTGCAATCGCCGCCGTAGCATAGATCCCACCCCGGTAACCGAT
>Ga0156298_1125_pt2 | contig 10892 bp, 10 predicted proteins | sample RifCSPlowO2_12_FD_107946 | JGI IMG/M metagenome (GOLD analysis project Ga0156298, IMG submission 107946) | Gammaproteobacteria bacterium RIFCSPLOWO2_12_FULL_52_10
AGAAACAGGATAAAACCTCGACATTCGGTATCCAGCTTTTTCATTTCCTCGGTATTAAAAATACGCAGGGCTTTACGTCCGCGCAGCGTGTCTAGCCCGATTAAATCCTTGCATCGCGCCAATCCTTCCAGCCAGTCAAATGCCTTGTTTACCTGCCCATCACCAAACCCAGCGTTTTTGAGTTCAAATTTCAATGAATCCTGATCGGTACTGATTTCGTTGTCTTCCTCGAAATAGTTATCAAATAAATACATCAACACATCTATAACGGATTCTTTCATCTACTCATTACACTTAAAATTATTAAACACGAATATATTTACCCCCTGGCATGGATGTTATAACTCCGGATAATTCCATTTGTAGTAATTGCGCCGACACCACGGGTACGGATAATGCCGTCACTTCAACCAGGGAATCTATGGATACCGGTCGGCTACCTATATTATCAAGCAGGAGTTTACTGAGTTCGTCAAGTTCTTTTATTTTTTTAGCATCTCCTTGCTGGTCCTGACCACTATTGCCGGCGAGATAGGCCAAGGGACCGATTTCTTCAAGGATATCATCGATCTTTTCAGTCAGCTTCGCGCCCTGGCGTATCAATTCATGACAGCCTCTCGTCAATGGATTGTGGATGGAGCCCGGTATGGCAAATACTTCCCTGCCCTGCTCCATAGCGAACCGCGCTGTGATTAACGATCCACTGTTTTCCGCAGCTTCCACTACCAGAGTGCCAAGGCTGAGTCCGCTTATGATCCGGTTGCGCCGAGGAAAATTCATCGGCAGAGGACTAAAGTCCGGAGGCAATTCGGAAATAACAGCTCCTTTTTTTTCGATGATCAGTTGCGCTAATTTATTATTTGCCTTCGGGTATATCTGCTTTAATCCGCTACCCAGGACCGCAATCGTAGTGCCATCGACAGCCAATGCACCTTTATGGGCATCACTATCCAGCCCTGCCGCGAGGCCACTGGTAATGGTCAACCCCAGTTGCGCCAGACGTTCAGCAAACTCCCTGGTATTTCTGCGGCCATCTGGTGATGGCCGGCGACTGCCGACGATGCTGAGTTGCAGCGACTGCAATATTTCTGGTACGCCGCTGAGGAACAACGCCAGTGGCGGGTCGTGTATCTCTTTTAATAATACAGGATAATTTTCATCAAAATAAGTAATCAAGTGATTGCCCGGCGCTCGGTTCCATTCCAAATCCATTTTTACCTTGTCCCAAGCAGGATTATTGATGTAATCGATAGTTTTCTTGTGAACACCTAGTTCGGCAAGTATTTTGGAGTCCGTTCGAAAGATACTGAGCGGGGTTTTGAATTCATGCAATAACCGATGCAACAACTCAGTTTGAATGGCCGGAGCACGTAATAAGGCAAACCAATATGCCAGTTCCTTGCGATTATGAGGGCTATCCATGCAGATTGTCAGGAGCGATTCTGGTTAAAATTTCCTAAGTTGTAATTTTAAATAGTTTAACTTATAGCGGGTACTGAGGCATCTGGTAACCAGATGCCTCAGTATTTTGTTACAGGTTTTTAACCGTATCAGCGATATGAATGGCACCATAGGCTTCCATAACCAGGCCGTAACTGACCTGGTCAAAGGTTCTGAAAATCATCATGACACCTGATAATTCATCAGGTAATACTATGGTTTCTTTCCCGGTTTTGAACTGTCCCAGATATTTTATCAGTGCAGTGTTGTTCAAACCGCCACCTGATTTCTCATTCACAATCTTGTCACTGACAACCTCGCCGCTCTGATAAATGCCGAGCACATTGCCAATTTCCAGACCATCGGAGGCGCCGCGATCCACAACCACTACCTGATACTGGCCGATTTCAGAAACACCATCGACGGCTGATATAATAGATCCCTGAACATTACTATCCGGTGACCGCGGGATAAAATCGGAATTGATATCTTTCTCGGATTGAGCAACCAGACGATCGCCGACCAATACTTCCCTGGTGGATTGCGTGATCTGCAACGTGGCAGGATCTCCATACTGTAGAACCAAAGCATCGGCAACGTGCAGGGCTTCAAAACCCAACACCTCGCCATCTCTCTCGTAGGCCGGACCCTTGCGATAGATTGAGTAATTACCCTTGCCGTCATCAGGTGACAGACCGCGCGCAAAGACGATATCACTCTTTCCGGCAATCAAATGTCCATCATTACCCGATACTACATACGGCCAGTTATCTACGTCTCCCTCATTGATAACCAATGGCCTGGATAGCAGATGCCGGATAATATCGATTGGTATGGCGGAAATCGCATCCTCCCTGGAATATTCCCGGATTTGAGGAGACAATTTCACATTACGACCGCTGCCAGCAGTGGCATTGACCCCATCCGCACCTCTGTCTACCGTCAGAATTGGTGCACCATCCTCATAGCGTAAGGTCACAACATCGCCCGGATAAATCAGATTAGGATCTGCAATCTGGGGATTGGCTTTCCAGATCTCCGGCCAACGCCAAGGTTCCAGAAGAAACCGCCCGGAAATAGCCCATAAGGTATCTCCCTTAACAACAACGTAACTGTCCGGATGATCAGGCTTGAGTTCAACGTCCTGTGCATGGATGCTGACAACACCCAAGAACAAGATGAGGACCAGAATAATTTTATTTAACATACGCGGCACCTTACGAGTATTCCTTAATGTAGATTAGCAAAAAGTCTATCAAAATGTTAGTCACATCACCATGGTTCACTGCAAATAACTTCAGCTTTAGATTTTCCTGTATACTATCAGTGGCTTATATAAATATATGGGGTTGTTTTAAATGACGGTTTTGACTGTTCTGCACTTCCCGGATCCTAATTTACGAAAAAAGGCGGTATCAATAGAGGTTATTGATACTGACGTAAAAACACTCGCCAATGACATGCTGGAAACCATGTATGCGGAAAAAGGGATCGGACTGGCGGCAACACAGGTGAATATCCGAAGACGCCTGATCGTTATGGACTTATCGGAAGAAAAGAACAATCCGGTAATCATGATTAATCCGGAGATTACCGCCGCGCAAGGTGCGGAAGAGATGCAGGAAGGTTGCCTGTCCGTGCCTGGTTTTTTTGAAATCGTTAAACGGCCAGAAAAAATAAATTATCACTATCTTGATGTGAATGGGGACCACATCTCAGGGACGGCAGACGGATTATTAGCAGTGTGCATACAGCATGAAATCGACCACCTGAACGGCAAATTATTTATTGACTATCTTTCCCCGCTGAAACGCCGGATGATACAAAAAAAGATCCTGAAACAGGACAAACAACCGCAACAACTGCTGTGAGTATGGTCAGCTTACGCCTGGCCTTCGCCGGCACGCCGGTACTGGCGGCCAACATTCTGGATTGCCTAATCCAGTCTCAACGCCACGAAATTGCTGTTGTCATCACGCGGCCCGACAAACCGGTCGGCCGCGGCAGAAAGCTTGGCCAAAGCCCGGTAAAAACGCTTGCAGAACAACACGGATTGTCGATCAGACAACCACTGCGGCCGTCTGATATCGATCCCGATAATACGCTGGCACAAACCGATGTGATGGTTGTCGCGGCTTTTGGCATGATCCTGCCGACGGAGTTATTACGCCGGCCAAGACTCGGTTGTATTAATGTCCATACGTCCTTATTACCGCGCTGGCGTGGTGCAGCGCCTATTCAACGAGCGATCCAGGCGGGTGACGTCAAAACCGGTGTAACTATCATGCAAATCGTAACAGGTCTGGATATGGGCGATATACTGCTGCAAAAGGAATGTGCGATTAGCGCCAGAGAAACAGCGTGGTCTTTACATGACAAACTAGCAACCCTCGGTGGGGCTTGCTTACTGGAAGCTCTCGGCCGCCTTGCGGAGAATACCCTGCCACCGAAAAAACAGGATGACAGGCTGGCAACCTACGCTGCCAAGATCACCAAGAAAGATGCGGCAATCGACTGGAACCTGACCGCCCTGGAACTGGAACGGATGATTAGAGCGTTCAATCCGGCACCGGTTGCTCATACCAAAATACAGGGCATAGCCATGCGCATCTGGGAAGCAGACGTAGTCACTATGGAAACTAAATCCGCAACACCAGGTACCGTAATAGACTGCGGCGCCGATGGGATCGATATTGCGACGGCAGAGGCTGCCTTACGAATTAAGCGCTTACAGTTGCCTGGCAAAAAAGTTATCACCGCAAGAGAGTTTCTCAACGGCTATCCGGATTTGTTGCACACCGGGAAACCGTAAGTGTGTAATGGTATTAATTATGGATAGCAGAGCCATAGCTGCCAGGATCCTTGACATGGTGCTGCGGGAAAATATCCATCTGGATAGTGCCTACTCGGAATTAATCCCGGCCGCAATCGAGTCCAGGGAACAAGCCTTCATCAAGGAATTATGTTACGGTGTATTACGCTGGTATTACCGGCTGGAATTTTTCCTGAACAGGTTATTAGATAAACCGATCCGGCGCAAGGATACGGATATCCGGGCTCTGATATTATGTGGCCTGTATCAGTTGGCGTTTCTGCGCGTGCCTGCCCACGCCGCCGTTTCCGCCACGGTAAATGCCGCCGGGCACTTGGATAAAACCTGGGCAAAACAACTCATAAATGCCGTCCTGCGTCGCTATCAGCGGGAGTCTGCCACTCTGGAGCAGGCGATCAGCAACTCCGAGACTGCGCTTTATGCCCACCCGCAGTGGTTGATTACAGCACTTCGTCATGACTGGCCAGCATATTGGCAAAACATACTGAATGCCGGTAACCAGAAACCACCCATGTACCTGCGCGTCAATTTGCTAAAAATACCACGCGATGATTATTTGCGGGTATTGGCCGCCAGCAATATCGATGCAGTTCCGGTTGCCGGATTGGCCTGTGCGATCAGGTTGATGGTACCTGTAGACGTGGATGCCCTGCCCGGATTCGCGCAAGGACAGGTCTCGGTACAGGATATCGGGGCCCAGTATGCGGCAGCCCTGCTTGATTTAAAACCCGGACAACGGGTGCTGGATGCCTGCGCTGCGCCTGGTGGTAAATGTGCGCATATTCTGGAAACACAACCGGCACTGGCGAGTCTGACGGCGGTTGATCGGGACAAAACCAGACTGGAACGTTTGCGGGATAACTGTCGGCGGCTAGGCATATTGTTGGAGATTCACCATGCGGATGCCGGGGCAGCGGAACAATGGTGGAATGGTGTCCATTTCGATCGGATCCTGCTGGATGTGCCCTGCAGCGCAACCGGCGTAATCCGCAGGCATCCGGATATCAAAGTCTTGCGACAGGAACAAAGTATCGGCAACTATGGTGATCAGCAATACCGGCTGCTTGAATCAGCCTGGTCTATGCTGAAAACTCAGGGCCGGCTGCTTTATGCAACCTGTTCCCTATTATCTCTGGAAAATGACCAGCAGGTAGCAAAATTTCTTAAAAATTATCCTGACGCCAGCATTATCGATATGATACCGGATTGGGGAGTCAAAACCGGCTTCGGCTTACAGACTCTCCCGGGTATTGGCGACGCTGATGGGTTTTATTATGCTGTAATGGTGAAGCGCTAAAGTTTGTCGAGTAAGATGAATACGAATATTTACCGTTTGTTTACGCTGCTAGCTTGCCTGCTGACGGCACACATCGCCCCGGCTGACGATATTGAAATCAGCTCCGCTACCAGCAGACTGGTGGCGGAGGCATATCAACTCGATGCCAGGATTGAATTCAATTTCGACGCCGAGGTGCTGGACGCCCTCGAACATGGTGTCTCCATTATCATCGACGTCATCATCTTGATTAAACGGGAACGCAACTGGCTCTGGGACCCGAAAGTCAAGGAAGAAGTCCTGAATTTCAAACTCGAACAACACCCTCTCAGCAATCTCTTTCTGGTTACGGAATTAGGCAGTGAAAACAGAAAACAATTTCCAACACTCGAGGAAGCCCTGGATTACCTTGGCGCTATCGAAGATCGCTTTCTCATCAACAGGACCGTGTTAGCCGATGATGAACATTATGTCGGCATGATCAAGGCGGAAGTGAATACTGAAACTCTGCCCGCTGTAATTCGCCCCGTCGCGACAGTATCGAAGAAATGGCAATTGGACAGCCCCTGGTTCGAATGGAGCATTAAAGAAGAATGAAATATTCCGGACGCCTGCTGTTAATCACAGGCTTGGCGCTGTTTGTTTTCATGCTGGCATCACTATTGATGATGAGCGATGCCTTACAGAATTCCGACCGCTTCGGCGAGGCCTATTCCGCTTTGCTGGCATTCAACACCATAGGGCTGCTGACGCTGGCTTTTTTAATTGCCATGAATTTACGGCAATTAATCCGCCAGGCGCGGCAGAAAGTAGCGGGAGTGAAGCTGACCATCAGAATGGTCGCCATTTTCACATTATTATCCGTCACGCCGGTTTTGATTCTGTATTATTTTTCACTGGACTTCCTGCACCGGGGCATCGACAGCTGGTTTGACTTGCGGGTGGAGCAGGCGCTGGATGATTCGCTGGAACTCAGCCGTATCTCCATCGAGATGCGCATGAAAGAATTGTCACGACAAACGGAACAATACGCCAGTGAATTCGCACAACTCAATAACGCCGTGGTGCCGTTCGAGATCGATGGCTATCGAGAGCGAAGTGGCGCGGAAGAATTGACCTTGATGACAAAACAAGGAACTATCATAGCATCCAGCCTCGGCAACCCCGCCCGACTGGTGCCGGACCGCCCGGATGATTCGATTCTGTTCCAGCTACAACAGGGCAATAACTATAACTATATCGGGCTCGATACGACACGCAGCGCAGGCTTAACGATAAGAGTCGTAGTCAAAGTTCCCAAAACCGGCATTGAAAATGAAACCAGGATTCTACAGGCCTTGTATCCGATTACCGGCCGGATGGGCGAATTAGCTGATCGCGTGCAAACCGCCTATATCAAATATCAGGAATTGTCTTATTTAAAGGATGACTTAAAAAATGCATTTATCAGGACCCTGACGCTGGTGCTGTTATTCAGCATATTTTCAGTCGTCTGGGCGGCTTTTTATTCGGCACGGAATCTGGCCGCGCCCATCCGGGACCTGGTTGAAGGCACCCAGGCGGTTGCCAACGGCGACTACAACACACAAATCCCCGTGCCCAGCCATGATGAGTTGGGGTTCCTGGTTGCCTCTTTCAATGACATGACGCGCAAAATCGCGAAGGCCAGCGATGATGTCAGGCTCAGTCAACGGGAAGCGGAAGCGCAGCGCGCCTATCTCGAGGCCGTGTTAAGCCGGTTGTCATCGGGTGTATTGGTGATGGACCAGAACAGGCAGCTCCGGACGGTCAACATCAGCAGCGGCAAGATTCTGGGTATCGAGGCGTGGAAATTACGCGATAAATCATTACCGGAACTGGCGCGCGAATTTACTTACCTCGAGCAAATGCTGAATACTATCAATTACCATATTGAGCGCGCCGTTGATTGGCGCGAACAGATCACTTTGTTCGGCATCAGCGGGCGGCAGATCCTGATGTGTAGCGGCACCTCTCTGTCATTAGTCGAAGGCAAGGAAATGGTTCATGTTGTCCTGTTTGACGATATCACCGCACTGGTACAAGGTCAGCGGGATGCCGCCTGGAGTGAAATGGCCAGAAGGCTGGCCCATGAAATCAAGAATCCGCTCACACCGATAAAACTGGCGGCGGAAAGATTACGGCATAAATATCTCCAAGTGTTATCACCTAATCAAACTGAAACCATGGACAAACTGACCAGGACCATAGTCTCCCAGGTGGAAACCATGAAGGATATGGTAAATGCCTTTTCCGATTATGCCCGCAAACCGGATCTCAAGACCATGGATGTCAATCTGAACTCCCTGATCGAAGAAGTAGTCGATTTATTCAGTAATCTTGACTCGCATGCGGAAATTAACATCCATCTGGATCAAAATTTACCGTTTATTAAAGCTGACCCCAGCCGCTTGCGCCAGGTATTCAACAATATTATCAATAACGCCTTTGACGCCGCCGGTAAAGAGGGGCAAACTATTCTGGACATCAGCACTCGGCATGTCATGGACAAGGAAGTTGACTATATCGAAGTGGCGATTCGAGATTCTGGACCGGGCCTGTCTGAAGATATAATCAGCACTATATTTGAACCCTATGTTACGACAAAGAAAAAAGGCACAGGTCTCGGTTTGGCGATTGTAAAGAAAATCATCGAGGAACACGGCGGGCTAGTTTTGCTGGAAAACAATCCCGATGGGCCTGGTGCCTGCGCCATAATCCGGCTACCCGTCGCGAAGAAAAATATTACCCAATTGCCACCACGGCTGGCAAAGGATGTGATATGAGCAATGCCAATATACTCGTGGTTGATGATGAACCTGAGATCTGCACACTCATTAAGGAAATTCTGGAAGATGAGGGATATGAAGTACATATTGTGGAAAATGCCGAACAGGCCCGCTTCGAAAAGGCTGAATTCAAGCCGGATTTAATCCTGCTTGATATCTGGATGCCCGATACGGATGGGATCACTCTGTTAAAAGAATGGAATCAAACGGGTCAGGCTCTCCCGCCGGTGATTATGATGTCAGGACACGGTACCGTGGAAACAGCCGTCGAAGCCACGCGTCTGGGCGCCTATGATTACCTGGAAAAACCGCTATCGCTGGCGAAACTTATATTGACGGTCAGACACGCCCTGGAAACGAACACTCTGCTGAGGGAAAATATCCGTCTCAAGCAATTCAGCATGCGCAGTGCCGAGATTATCGGCAAAAGTAAAGCGATTCGGAGCCTGAAGGAGCAATTGCAACGTATTGCAGGCCACAAGACACCGGTATTAATCTTCGGCGAAGCGGGTACCGACAAAGAGTCTATCGCCCGTTATCTGCATAACAACAGTCCACAGGCCGAAGGTCCCTTTATCTCAGTTGGCGTAGCTGCTTTAACAGCAAGCGGTTCTGCTGCCGAATTGTTTGGCAAGGAATCCGGCGGCAATGCCTATCCGGGTTATCTGGAAAAGGCGGCAGGCGGTACTTTATTCCTCAAAGATATCGCAGACATGGATTTAAATACCCAGGCTAAATTGCAAAGCGCCTTGGAAAAGAACAGTTTTACAAGGATCGGCAGTATGCATCCGGTCAATCTCGATATCAGACTGATAGCCGCAACCCGCACGACACTGGAAGATAAAATCAGAGATGGGTTCTTCCGTGACGATTTGTATTTTCAATTGAACGTCGTACCGATCAGAGTACCGCCAATCCGTGAACACTACGAGGATATACCGGAACTTCTGGAATACTATGTTAATTTCTTCGTTGAACAGGAAGGGTTATCCTACAAACATTTCACCACGGCTGCCCTGAACCGGTTAAGACGATATAGCTGGCCGGGCAATCTGCGCGAGCTAAAAAATCTGGTACAGCGATTATTAATTCTCGGCGAGGCTGAATCTATTGATCTGCAGGAAGTGGAGATCGCACTGGGTGAACAGCATGACACCGAAACCGCGGAAAATCTTTACAATTTCGATATCCCACTACGACAGGCGCGGGAACGTTTTGAGAAAGCTTATCTGGAACATCAATTGAAGCAACATCAGGGTAGCGTCAGCAAGATAGCCAAAATTGTTGGCATGGAACGCACGCATTTGTATCGAAAACTGAAATCCTTGAATATTGACATCAAAAGTTAGTCAAGGCAGTAACTTCAGCAACGCCTTCATCCGGGCAAACCCTGGTGCCGGACGATGAGCCGGACCGATGTGGAGAAATGGGATCGGATTTATCGGAGCGGGCCCGGACCTGAAGCACCTTCACTGGCCGCACCGATATTAACGGAAAATCTTCATCTGCTGCCGAAGTCAGGAACAGCCCTCGATGCCGCCTGCGGTTTGGGAGCGAATGCGATGGTACTTGCCAGACAGGGACTGGAAACTCACGCCTGGGACATATCAGAAAAAGCGTTGTTTCTTCTCAGTAAATCGGTGGCGAAAGAAAATCTAAACCTGATCACAACACAAAGGGATATCGTGTCACAACCACCTGCCACGGATACATTTGATGTCATCGTGGTGTCCCGATTCCTGGACAGATCAATAATCAGTCACCTGATTAATGCGCTGCGACGGGGTGGACTAATTTATTACCAGACCTTTATTAAAGATCAACGAGATGTCTATGGTCCCGGCAATCCGGCATACCGATTGGATGACAATGAATTACTACGGCTATTCAGCACGCTGCATCTCATTCTCTATCGCGAAGAAGGAACGATTGGTAATCTGAACACCGGCTTTCGTAATGAAGCGATGCTCATAGCCCAGAAGCGTTGAACAAATAGAACTGATTATATAGAAGTTAACAATAAACCGCCGACAGTATGCAACCTATGCCCAGGCGATAACAAACGTTTAAAAAGCCTTAAAGGACTGAACTTTTGCAGTTTGCGCTCCAGATCCAATTCAAATTTTTTCTCGAAAGGATTTTTGAATACCAGGTCATTCATGGTCAGGTTCTTATATATTTTATTATCCGGTTGTCCTAACTCCGGCACAAACATCCATTTTCTGCTCCGAGTGCGGCAACCATAACCAAAATTTCCGTGGTGCCAGCAGGTATAGATGTTCATTGAATTATGCGCTCCGGTTTAATTATTCTTATGGTTATCAACTGCAAGCCTAGTGCCTGGTTGAATTTGTTGTTCCTGAATCATTTAAAAGTGTGATCAACTTCAAATTCTTTTACACTGGATCATGAACTTCATCACAGAATCCCGCTTTTTCTTTATCAGGAAACTATCCCGTTTAATGATTATATGTATGAAATGAGGGGGTGGATGTCGCTATACCAAGACAGACAGATTTATCGCCTTTAGCGATTG
>Ga0156298_1050_pt1 | contig 10186 bp, 8 predicted proteins | sample RifCSPlowO2_12_FD_107946 | JGI IMG/M metagenome (GOLD analysis project Ga0156298, IMG submission 107946) | Gammaproteobacteria bacterium RIFCSPLOWO2_12_FULL_52_10
AATTTCCCAATGATCGCCGACGTCCCTGGCAAATGTCCGCATACTGGCGACATCGGAGCCGGTGTTCGGCTCGGTCATGGCGAAGAATCCGAGTTTGGTACCGTCGATCCAGCCGGGGACGTATTTCTGTTTCTGTGCCTCAGTGCCGAATTTTTCCACGGTCAGGGCGGGTCCCAGGTTCTGCATGTTGAAGGGTAACCGCCAGGAGGCGGAAACCCTGGCGATCTGTTCGGCGATCAGTACCGACTCCATGAAGCCCATGCCGTTGCCGCCGAGTTTTTCATCGACGACACAGGAGAAGAAACCCAGTTCGCCCATGCGTGCCACCCGGTCGATGCGGAACTCATGGTTGCGTTCCTCTTCCTCCAGAGTCGGGGCTATGTCCTCCGCGGCAAAGCGTCGGGCTGTATCCTGCACCAGCAGTTGTTCTTCGGTCAGTTCAAAATTCATATATCGACAACCTATCTCAAAATTAAGGAAACTCTGTTTAAAATATCAGGTTTAAAAGCGCCGTCATTCCGGCGAATGCCGGTATCCCCTTCCCCCTTCCAGGGGGAAGGTAGGATGGGGGTATCTTTGTCTACTGGATGCCGGGTCAAGCCCGGCATGACGAAATGGTTAGTGACGTATAACATTTTTATTTTTAGAAAGGTTCAATTTTCGTCCCCCGGGTTAGTCCTCGTTTGGTTCGATCAGGACCAGCACGGCGTCTTCATCGACCTGATCGCCTTTTTGCACTTTCACTTCGATGACCTTGCCGCTGCAAGGCGCATAGATGATGTTTTCCATCTTCAAGGCCTCGATAATCAACAGGTCATCGTCTTCTTCCACGGTATCGCCCGCCTTAACGTGCACTTGCCAGATGTTGCCGGCCAATGGAGCCAGTACTTTTTCGGACATAGGTTATCTCCCGTATGGTTATTTAAGCATTGTGAGAAAGACCCCGGCGGCGATCAGCGTACCGATGACGCCGGCGATATTGGGGCCCATGGCGAACATGATTATATAGTTTTTCTTGTCGGCGGCCGTGGCCATTTTTTGCGCGACGCGCGCCGCCATGGGTACCGCCGAGACGCCGGCCGCACCGATCAGGGGGTTGACCTTGTTACTGGTGAACAGATTCATCAGTTTCGCCAGCAGGATGCCGCTGGCCGTGCTGAGCATGAAGGCGAACAGTCCCAGCACGAAAATAAAAATCACATCGCGATTGAAGAATGTCGCGGCATCCATGGTGGCGCCGACACTGACGCCGAGGAAGATGGTCACGATATTCAACAAGGCATTCTGGGCGGTATCTGACAGGCGTTCCACGACTTTCGATTCCCGAAACAGATTGCCCAGCATGAACATGGCCATGAGCGGGGCCGACGGCGGTACCAGTAAAATGATCACCACGGTAGCAACCACCGGGAAAAACAGTTTTTCCTTGTGGGTTATCTTGCGGCCTTTATGCATTCTGATCTTGCGTTCTTTTTCGGTGGTCAACAGCCGCATAATCGGCGGCTGGATGATCGGCACCAGCGCCATATAGGAATAGGCCGCGACCGCGACCACGCCCAATAACTGGGGCGCCAGTTTCGACGCCAGATAGATGGTGGTCGGGCCGTCCGCGCCGCCGATGATGCCGATGGTCGCGGCCTCCTGCAACGTAAAACCCATGGCATAGGCCGCGAAAAAGGTGATATAGACGCCCACCTGCGCGCCGGCGCCGAGGAAAATCAGCCGTGGTTGCGACAACAGCGGGCCGAAGTCGGTGAGGGCCCCCAGCCCCAGAAAGATCAATGGTGGAAAGATCTCCCATTCAATACCGTAGTGGTAAAAACGCCAGATCAACCCCTGTCCCTCAGTCATCAGGTCGGTGTTCGGCAGGTTCGCCAGCAGGATGCCGAAGCCGATAGGCAATAACAATAAGGGTTCATATTGTTTTTTGATGGCGAGATAAATCAACGTCAGACCGATTAGCCACATACCGAGCATGCCTGGCGTCACGGACAACAGGCCCATATTCTGGATAAACGCCATGCTTAGTGTTTGCCTGATTCGGGTTTTTGTTCCGTCCGTTCGGCGATCAGGCAAATGAACCGGATCGTCACATACAGCACGGCCATACCGGCGAACACGCCGGTGATACCGTTAATAAAGACCGCAATTGCCTGTTCCAAGGGATATTATTCTCATTTTTTATCAAGTTGCGTGTTAACCTCTGATGATCCGAGGCAGGATCATCTGATGCCGCGGACAGATCGATCTGGGAAGCTGATAAGCCGCCCCGGCAAATGCCTTCAGGTAGTTACGCAGGTTATCCAGTTTAACAACTTCATCGACGAAACCATAGCGGGCGCAATATTCCGGGCGGGAAGTAGCGTGATAACTTTGTACCAACTCGTTCATTTTCGCGGCAATCGGCTCCATGGACTTGCCGTCATCCTTGTCCTTGAGCACGCGCCGGCCGTAGGTGGCGACTGCGGCTGTTTCCCCGTGCATCACGGCAATTTCCGTCGCCGCCGTGCCTAGGGTAAAGGCATTGTGGCGGTTGGCATTGGGGCCGCACATCACATAATGGGCCGCGGCGTTACCTTTGCGCAGCATCACCAGCAGCATCGGTATCTGGGTTTGTTGTATGGAATAAATCAACGATTGACCCAATCCGAGCAATTCCGCCTTCTCCGCCACGTCGCCGACGTCGATGCCGGTCGTATCCTGGAACCAGATGATGGGGATGCGATCGCGGCCGCACAGGGTGACGAATTCATTCAACTTGATCAGGCCCTGGCGGTACAGTTTGCCGCCGATGCCGGGGTAGTCGGCGTACTCGGGATAACCCTTGCCCAGGAAACCCTGGCGGTTGCCGATACAGGCCATTAACTGGCCGTCCACCTTGCACAAGCCGGTATAGACCTCCGGACCGTAATCAGGGCGGAATTCCATGTGTTCGCTGCCGTCCACCAGACGGGCGAGGATCTCCTCAAAGGGATACACTTCTTTCTGGTTAAAGGGCAGCAGAGAATACAGATCCGTGCCAGGGTAGGCCGGTTCAGCCGGTTCCGCCACCTGGAAGAAATCCGGCGCGTAGGCAGGGATCTTCCGCATATAGTCCTTGATCCCGTCCAGCACCTGGGTTTCCTCCTCATAGACATGGGAGATAAATCCAGTCTCGTTAAAATGGGTTTCGACCCGGCCGGGTGCCTTGGCGTGGAAGGAGCGGGTTATCTCCGCCAGTTCCTCGAGCATGCCGACATCGAAACCGCCGCGCGGGGCCATGCCGGAAACGATGCCCACGCCGCCGACGGCCATATTGGCATCCTTGTGTGCCAGCAGGATGGTCGGGCTGATACTCTGGTAACCGCCACCTGCCGGATTGGTGCCGTAGATAGCGGCCAATATCGGGATGCCGGCCTGCTCCAGTTCCGCATGGCGGTAAAATGGGGCACCGGAACTCCGGCGGCCCGCATAGAATTTTTCCTGCTCCGTCAACTTGACGCCGCTGCAGTTCACCAGCCACACCAGCGGGATATTCAGGCGCATGGCGAGATCCGTCACCCGCAGGATATTTTCCGCCTGGCCTGGCAGCCAGGCCCCGGCCAACACCTTGTTATCGAAACCGATAATCACCGCCCAGCGGCCGGCGATCCGGCCCAGACCGTCGACCACATTGCTGGTGCCTTCTTCATTATCTTCCGGGTTGTAAAGGCTATGTAGGGGATGCCAGGTGCCGGGATCGACCAGATAATCCAGCCGTTGCCAGACCGTCATAGCGCCCCTGGCATTGATCTGCTCAGTCGAAAATCCCGCCTCCCGCACCTTTTGCAGTTGCGCCTCAATGCCGGCCTCGACGTCCTTCAATTTGGACGCACTCTCCGTTGCACGTTGGATACGGTTTTCCTTCAGCGCCTTGCCAAAGCCCGCCATTTTAGCGAAATAGGGTTTCATATAGTGACTATCGAGGTTATTGTTGAATTATGGATATTAAATATAACAATTCAACAGCTTACAGTCTTGATTTAGATCATAACAGTCCAGCCGGTCAGAGGTGATTTTAAACGCCAGAGGACTTACAGATTATCGATCGGTGATTTCACGCCGCGGCCACCACGGTTTAATACGTGTGTATAGATCATGGTAGTTGATACATCCGCATGTCCCAGGAGTTCCTGCACGGTCCTGATGTCATAGCCATCTTCCAGCAGGTGTGTAGCAAAAGAATGGCGTAGTGTATGAGATGACACTCTCTTTGTTATATTTGACCTGTTTGAAGCCTGTTTGATCGCTTTCTGCAATGAGCTCTCATGTAAATGATGTCTTCGCACAACGCCGCTACGAGGGTCGGTGGAGAGTTTGCCACTGGGAAACACAAACTGCCAACGCCAGTCTCTGGCAGCATTTGGATACTTTCTGGAGAGGGCGTCCGGTAGAAATACTTCACCAAAGCCGTTTTTCAGATCTTCCTGATGCAGAATTTTAGCCCGATCGAGATGGTTCTTAAGATGTGATATTAATTTTTCCGGTAATGGGACAACGCGATCCTTGTTTCCCTTGCCGGCCCTGACAAAGATTTGGCCATGTGAAAAATCCATGTCCTGGACTCTTAACCGGACACACTCCATTAACCGCATACCAGTCCCGTATTGCAACGCTGTCATCAGCCACTGAGTTCCTTGCATGGCGCCAAGTAATGCAGACACCTCACTTTTTGATAATACCACGGGTAATCTTCGCGGCCGTTTCGCGCGTGTATATTCATCCAGTTCACCCAGAGGCTTTTTAATAACGTGCGTATAAAAAAACACTATTGCGTTTAATGCCAAGCTTTGTGTACTCGCCGAAACATTATGTTCGAGAACAAGAAATTCAAGAAATTTAACCACATGTGAGCCAGCCATTTCTTTGGGTTCGATGCCGTTATGGAAGGCAATAAACCGAAACAGCCAGGATTCGTATGCTTGTTCCGTACTGATTGAATAGGAACGGCGACGTATTTCAGAAATCAAAGCCTTTCTTGCATCGGGATACTTCCTCCTCAGTTCATTCAAATACCCCGAATCATCTTTAAGAACTCTTTTCGCTGGTTGCGAATACGGGGCGGCACGCGCAATTGTCCTATGGTCCTCTGGTAATGATTGAGATGAATCAAGCCAAAAATCCCAATCAATCTGGTGTCTCATTTTTGCATCGATGAATTCAAATAATTTCCGTATAGCATCGACCGACTGGCGATATTGCCAGTCTTTGAGACGACCATCGCGTCCCAGTTTTTGCAGATAAGTATTAATATCATCAGGATTATGTTGGGTTAATTTTTTACCGATATTTGCTGCCATATAATCTTCAATTCGAATCACGTACCAGCGCCTGACAGTATCTTTAATGCCTTGATCAGAAAGGAATTGTATGAAGCGGTCCCAGAATCGGGTTTTGGCGTCAGAGAAGTTGTCAGTGGGACAATTCATGTGCTAACCTCCTTGTTAATTGCCAATTTCAATTATAGAGGAATATCCCTCGTATGGACACAGAATCCAGATTCTCTAAATACTGTGCTATACGGAATCCGTATATCACAGTATTTATACCTTTCCGTATAATCAACTGTTGAACTAAACCGCTCACGCGGTAGCTTTTACTCATTTAAGCATCTCTAGATCGTCCACACTTCTCTAAGACCACTTTCGGTCTTTACCAGAGGAGTAATGACGATGACCCACCTAAGGCAACAAATGATCGATGCCATGATCGTGCGTGGCTTTTCGGCTCGCACCCATGAGAGTTATTTGTCTGCGGTCAACGCGCTGGCCAACCATTACCATCGCTCGCCCGTGCACATTCGCATCGATGAATTGCAGGACTACTTTCTGTACCTGGTCAAGGAACGCGGCTTGTCCGCCGCCAGTTGCCGCCTGTATCTGAACGCCATCCGGTTCCTGTACCGGGAAGTCCTTGCATGGTCGGACTTCGACGTGCCGTTGCCGGTACCCAAGCGGCCCCAAAAGATCCCGGAGTTGTTAACCCGCGCCGAGGTGGCGCAGATCATTTTAGCCCCGGATAACCTCAAGCACCGGACCTTGTTGATGACCTGCTACGGTTGCGGCTTACGGGTCAGCGAATTAGTCGCCATCAAGATGGGGCATATCGATGGCGAGCGCCGCTTGTTGCGAGTCGAGCAAGGCAAAGGGGCGAAAGACCGCTATGTGGTGATTTCGGAAACGCTGTTGACCCAGTTACGGCGTTATTGGCAGCACTACCGGCCGGCCGAGTGGCTGTTCCCCGGTCAATCCCCGCACCAGTCATTGACGATCACCACGCCCCAAAAGATCTTCCGCGCGGCCAAGCACGGCGCCGGGATCCAGAAACACGGCGGCATCCACAGCCTGCGCCATGCCTATGCCACTCATCAACTGGAGGCGGGATTGCCCGTGCACCAGTTGCAACGTCTGCTCGGTCATCGACAGATCCAGGCGACCCTGCGTTATGTGCATTGGTTGCCCCAGCAACACGGGAGCCAACCGCACGCCGATTTGCTCGCGAACCTGGAGCAACGTCATGGCCGGCGCCCTTAGTTTACAAACCGTGCTGGCCAGCTTCCTCGAGCCCCATGTTCCCCGTCCGCCCCGCCAGGCCCAGGTCTGTGCCCATCTTCAGGCCTGCCGCACCCCGGCCATGGGCGGGTGGCTGTTGCAATGTGACCGCTGTCAGGCGGTGCAGCCCCATTACTTTGCCTGCCGGGACCGGCATTGTCCCCATTGTCAGCACCACGCTTCGCAGCGTTGGTGCGAGCAGCAACAACAGGCGGTCTTGCCGGTGCCCTATTATCATGTCGTGTTCACGTTGCCACATGCGCTGAATCCCTGGGTGCAACTCCACCCGGACTTGCTGTATGACCTGTGGTTCCAATCGGTCTGGGCCACGTTACGGGCGTTCGCCGCGGCTCCCCGCTACCTGGGCGGGGAGTTGGGCATGACCGCGGTACTGCATACCTGGGGCCAGACGTTAGAGCGGCATGTGCACCTGCATTGTCTCATTCCCGGCGGCGCCCGCACCGCCGCCGGTCAGTGGCGGCCCGCCCGAAGCAACTATTTGTTCCCGGTACGGGCCTTGTCCCGGCGGGTGCGTGGACGCATGGTCAGTGCGTTACGGTCAGCCTATGCGCGTAGCGAGCTGCATCGTGTCACCCGTGCCGGTGAAGTGACTGCGCTGCTGCATACGCTCATGCAAACCGAGTGGGTGGTGTACAGCAACCACTGTCTCGCGCATACCGATACCGTGGTCGCCTATCTGGCTCGTTACACGCACCGCATCGCCATCACGGAACAACGGCTGGTAGCTATCGACGATGCGCAGGTGACCTTCCGTTACCGGGACTATCGGGATAACGGGAAACACAAGCTGATGCAGTTAGCGGGAGCGGAGTTTGTCCGGCGTTTCCTGTTACATGTACTGCCCAAGGGGTTCATGCGGATCCGTCACTATGGGTTCCTGGCCAACCGTTGCCGGGAAGAGAAACTCGAACAGATCCGGATCGCCCTGGGCCAAGCGGATGAGCGCGATGCGGCGACCATCGTCGTCGAAACACCGTTTGACGGTTATCTGTGTCCGCGTTGTCGACAAGGCGTGGCCCGGGTGCGGTACCCGATCGCGGCCATCCGTTGGAAAGGCGGGTAGCCGATGCGCCGATAACGGCAGAGCGAACCATCGGTGCGTTTTAGTAACAGGCGTCTGGACGTCTGCGCCAGCGCTCGGCCGGGTGACGGAAAAGCGCTGCTTGGAGCGGAAAATAAAGATGAAAAACGATAGCAACCAGAGAATAATAGGTGCATGGAAAGTACTTTATTCAAGCAAGCAAATCAGCTTGCCATCGACGCCCCCCGTTCCACGGAATACAATCCCTTATATATGAGTGTGTGCCGGCCTGACGGGCGCGGCTTAGTCCAACAGACATTTATCCGTCATGCTGCGCACAACGGATAAATGCTTATAAGTTAGATGTCATGGGGCCTGCTACGCCAGCATTACAAGTCGCCGAGTTCATCGGGAGGTACACGCCTGAGATTGCGCGAGCTTTCAGAGCAAGTCGCCGCAAGATGCGGGCATTGGTGCCACGAGGTTACGAACTCGTGTACGACAACTACAACGCTTTGGGAATCGGATACGGCCCGGGGCAAAAGGCTTCAGATGTAATCCTGTCCATCGTCGCGTATCCGCGATGGGTAACACTCTTTTTCCTGTACGGCGCCAAACTTAATGACCCAAACTCGCTGTTAGACGGCAAAGGCAATCGAGTGCGCAGTATCAAACTGCAATCGCCGGATGACCTCGACCAGTCGGACATCAAGCAACTGATCTCGCAAGCGTTAACCCCCCACATAGAAGCCCTGGGAAAATGCCCGCGTATCGAAACGATCGTTAAGTCGATCGCTGCGAAGCAGCGTCAGAGGCGTCCGCCAGAACGCAAACCGTCAAAAGTAACCGCCAAGAAGCCAGGAAAGAGCCAGTAGGATTCGGTTCTTGCCTCACCGTATCCAATGTAAACTTATAATTAATTGTAATTTAACCCTTTTCGTATATTTGTCGGGTAAGTTTCATGTTATTTTCGTTCCTAAAAATATCCTTGTAATTGAAAATTGAATAACTTCAATACGGAGCTAATTGAATGCTGGTTAGAAAGTTAAGGCTAAAAAAAGGCTGGTCTCAGGATCATCTGGCTGAACTAACAGATGTCAGTACTCGCACAATTCAGAGAATTGAGCGTGGTTATAAGCCAGGCCTGGAGACCGCAAAAGCCCTGGCCTCTGTTTTTGAAGTCGATGTATCAACTTTCACAACAGAGGAATTAAGTATGAATATCAATGAAAATTCACCTGAAAAAAAATATCTGGCAAGCGATGAAAAGATTGCTATTGAATATATAAAGGGAATTAAAGAGTTCTATACTCACCTGATGATTTATCTTGTATATATTGTTCTCTATGGCGTTATTTATGGTGGTTTAGCTCTGGCTTTACCGGGAACTAAATGGCAGTTCGCATCTAAATTCTTATTGCTGGGCGCCATTGGCTGGGGTATCGGGTTGTTAATCCATGGGCTAGTCGCATTTGAAAAAATTAATGTTGGCTGGTTTAGTGCTGATTGGGAAAGAAGGGCCGTTGAGAAAAGATTAGGTCGAAAATTATAAGCAGAAACATAACAATCAAACCAAAAAGGACGCCTGCTTCACAGGCCCCTTTTACTATCTGTTAAAGGCTGCAGGATGCGGTTCGTGACTCACCGCATCCTACGTTATTCAAGGAATCAAACAGCGACAATGCCGTCAGGACAAGTGTCTTTTTCCGAACATTCGCACTACAATACGCGCCCTTTAAACATTCCCGGCACGCAAGCCAGGTAAATTCAATTGAACGATCAGAATACCCAGGACTATTACGCGGACAATCCCGTCGCCCGCTGGTTAGCTCTGACCAGTATCTGCCTGGCAACCTTTATCAATGCCATGCAGAATTCGTCCATTAACATCGCCATCCCGAAGATCGTGGCCGACCTGCACGCGGATGCCATATTGGTCAGCTGGATCCCGACAGCGTTTCTGTTGACCAGCGTGGTCTTGTTATTACCTTCCGGCCGGCTGGCCGATATTCATGGCCGCAAGAGAATCTACCTGTCCGGCATCGTCCTGCTCGGCATCGCCAGCGCCCTGGCGGTGCCGGCGCAACGTATCGAATGGTTGCTGTTTACCCGGCTGTTACAGGGGATCGGGGCCGCCATGACCTTTGCCACGGGCCTGGCGCTGGTGATGTCGCTGTTTACCTCGACTAACCGCGGCATCGCCCTGGGACTGGCATCCGCTTCCCTCTATATTGGTCTGGCCTGCGGCCCTCTGATTGGCGGCTGGTTAACGGAGAGTTATGGCTGGCGCAGTGTCTTTATGTTTCCCGTACCGTTGCTGGTAATCTCCTTTACGCTGATCAGCACCCGCATCAAAGGTGACTGGAATGGCGACCAACAACAAAAGGTGGACTGGTTCGGCAGCTTGATCTTCGCCATCTGGTCGACATCCCTGTTCGTCGGCATGTCGTCCATGCCGGGGCTGGAAGGGATAATCCTGATCATGACGGGTGTTTTCGCGCTCATCGGATTCGTCTATCAGCAGGCCCATTCCAAATATCCGCTGATCCGGTTCAAACGCATACTGAACAATCAG